>JGI2924J29684_1078056_pt1 | contig 29630 bp, 30 predicted proteins | sample BenlonsequencITS_FD_29684 | JGI IMG/M metagenome (IMG submission 29684)
CCCTGACCCGCCAGTGCGATCCCGAATACGTGCAGCAGTTGGCCAAAAAGCTGGAAGGTATAGACTGCATCCTTTCTCTGGCCTGCGGAGTGGGTGTACAGTTTCTAGTGGAACAATTCCCCCAAACCTGGGTGGTTCCGGCTCTGAATACCAAGTTTGCCGGTGCGACCATGGAGCACGGAGTTTGGGAAGAACGCTGCGGGTTGTGCGGGGAATGTGTGCTAGCCCGGACCGGCGGGGTATGTCCGGTAATCCGCTGCGCCAAGAGCCTCTTAAATGGTCCATGCGGCGGTTCGCAGAATGGCAAATGCGAAGTGAAGCCCAACGAATGCGCCTGGCAGTTGATTTACAACAGGATGAGCGAGCTGGGCAGGTTGGAATTGCTTCTGGACGTGGCTGGGGCCAAGGACTGGTCTAAGTCCAGGGACGGCGGTCCCCGCAAAATGGTCAGAGAGGATGTGAAGATCGATGGCTGAGGAAAAGAGCAAACTGCAGAGCCTTTTTGAACAGGGTGAATTTGCAGTAACCTGCGAGATTGGCCCCCCTAAAAACGCTCAGGGAGATGGCATCCGTAATCACTCCGAACATCTAAAGCCATTTGTGGACGCCGTAAACCTCACCGACAACCAGACAGCCATCGTCAGACTTTCCAGCATCGGGGCCGGTGTGCATGTCCTGGCGGCAGGCGGCGAACCCATTATCCAGATGACAACCCGCGACCGCAACCGCATAGCCTTGCAGAGCGATTTGCTGGGGGCCTACAGCCTGGGCGTGCGCAATGTGCTCTGTCTTTCGGGGGATCACCAGACTTTTGGCAACCATCAAGGAGCGAAAAACGTCTATGATCTGGATTCCATCCAGTTAATCCAAACGGTAAAAGACATGCGGGACGCCAAAGTGTTCCAATCCGGGGAAGTAATCAAGCAGGGCGAACCACGGTTTTTCATCGGGGCGGTGGCCAATCCCTTCGCCGACCCCTTCGAGTTCCGGGTGCTGCGGCTGGAAAAGAAAATCCGGGCTGGCGCCCAGTTCATTCAAACCCAGTGCATCTTCGACATGGAGCGCTTTGAAGCCTTCATGGATCTGGCCTGCAAGCGGGGCCTCCACCAGCAAGCTTATATTATGGCCGGGGTAATGCCCATCAAGTCCGCTAAAGCGGCTAAGTATATGCAGAAAAATGTTTCCGGCATGCTGGTCCCCGATGGGATTGTGGAAAGAATGAGCAAGGCTGAGGACCAACCCGCCGAGGGCATCAAACTTTGCATCGAGCAGATCAAACATTTGCGGACCGTTCCCGGAGTACGGGGGGTTCATATCATGGCAGTGGCCTGGGAAGAAATAGTGCCGGAAATCGTCAAAGGAGCGGGGCTGTTACCAAGGCCTTAAGAAAAGATCCGCCTCCCGAGCGGAGGCGGATCCGAATTTATCCCAGAGGTGAAGCACTAAATTAGAATTGGTGTATCATAAGGCTCTTAGTGAACCATAATAAAAATTATTTCGCAAGAATGGAATTCTTTATACCAGGCCGCTGTAGATTTTAACTCCCAGCATGTCGGAACCGGATGTATGATGAACACTTTTGGAAGCGTCAGATATAAAACAGATTGAAGAATTAGGCTATCAGTGTCAAATGTATTGATGAAAGAGGTATTTGACATGAATGATTCTAAGTTTAAAGTACTTCTCTACTCCGATGGTTCACACCAGGCGTTTTCTGCAGCTGTTTATACTGCCACGCTATTGAAGATTATGCCTAATATGCATTTGACCATCGTGCAGGTACATGAAGCTGATGGAAGTTTAATGGGGACAGAATATAGTTGGAAAGAGTTGAGGACTAGATACAAAAGATATTCTTGGGGTTGTTCTAAAGGGAATGTATATAGTTGGATAGACACTTGGCCGGTTAGCCCTACCTATGACTGGATGAGGCGCGTGCTCGATGAAGGTGATTCGGACTCAAGAAAACAATATTCTCAAATACTTGCCAAAACTAACGAAATATTTTCAAAGAAAGGGGCCAACGTCAAGTATGAGGAATTATGTTCCGATTACAGTATTTCCAACACATTTGACATATCCGAAATGGCAGATGTAATTCTTGATTATGCAACAAAAGGTTCATTTGAATTAATAATTATGGGTACGCGGGGGCTTTCTACCTTAAATAGGCTGATTTTTGGTAGTTTAGCGTATACTGTGTTATACAAATCCCCTATACAAGTGTTGCTAATTAAGAAACTTCCTCAACACTTTATTGATAGTTACTTGGCAGACACTGAGCATTAAGAATAATCTTGATAGTAAGCACTAGAGGGCGATTACCCAGTGCTTTTTTTGTTGTCCAACAAATATTTGGCGATTAGTGGAGGGAAAAGCGGGAAGTTCGGCGAAAAAGAAAAGTATGCGCAAACGTTGTCCGTAATGCCAGTTTTTCTTGTCTCACGCCGCCTATTGGCCTGCCAATCATAGGGTAAGGGTTTCGGAAACAAAGTACCCGGACTTATTAAACGCAAAGGTAGGTGAAGAGCTTCAGGAGTATCCGGACAGCCAAAGCGATGAGGAACTGTCATATTTAGTTAAAGTAGTTTACGCTATATTGGATTATAAAGGGATTTCTCGGCAGGAATTCGAGGGGATCAGGAAGCATGGTGGATGAGAGCATACAGAAACCATTGAACGATACCTGCGTGAAGGAAAGGATAGGATACTTTGGGAGAGTTAGAGAAACATGTCCGCATATTTAATCTGATTGCACCTGTTTACAATAGATTCTTTCGTTGGCAGGTCAAGAATTATGGCTCAATTTTAGATAAGTACACAGATTTTTTGAAGATTCCAGCAGGCGGTAAAGTGTTGGATATTGGTTGTGGCACAGGTGCTTTTACATATTGCTTAGCTGAGCGTGGGTATCAGGCCGTGGGGGTGGATTTTTCCTCATCCATGCTCAGAGCAGCCAGGAAGTCCACCCTGGGGGAGTCTATCGAATTTAAGCAGGGGGACGTCACCAAGGGGTTAGATTTTCCGGACGCAAGTTTTGACCTAGTTCTCTCCTCATATGTTCTGCATGGCTTGAGTTCCAAATTGCGTCAAAGTATATATGCCGAGGCCAACAGACTTTCCCGCGGCCAAGTACTTTTTTACGATTATAACCAAAAGCGCAGATTATTTACGGATATCGTTGAATGGGCCGAAGGTGGAGATTATTTTGGATTTGTACGCCAGGGGGAAAAGGAAATTAGAAGTAATTTCCATGATGTTCGGATAATAGATGTTGGTCCTCAGACTGCAATATATCTTTGCTCGCCCCGACGTTAGATATGGTCGACGGGAGCCAATTGTCCTTGAAGAATCAGGAGTTAATGCAAGTGACATTCAGCGAGTAGCATTTTCAGTACTTGGGTTATTATTACTTGGCAATTCAATACCCAAGGTCGTCTCAGCATTTCTAAGTTTTTATACAATGAAAGTTCCGAATTCTACGGCAAGGCTATTTGGATCACTTGGATTTGCCGGAACGATTGCCCAATTTATCATTGGATTAGGAATATTTTTGGGTTCACAGGGTTTGGTTAACCTGCTCGATGGTATTAGACATGCCGGATTAAATAGAGAGAAGCATTTTGAGGATAATGACTAATCCAATTTATTAAATTGTTTGAGAAGCCTGTTTAGATTTCCGTTGGTCTTATCATCAATTAGATCATTGACAAAAGCATGTGTCCTATAGAACCAGCAGGAATATTATATACATGTATCGGGTTCCAATATTGTGAGCCGTTTGCGTATTAGATAGGGGACGCAAACGGTGTTTTTATGACAAAGGAATTATGACTCCTTTTACCATTCAACAGTCGCAACGGCAAGCTTCCATGTTGAAACTGTAAAAGTAGGTGCGTTAAAATTTGGAAAAGATAGTAGAAGAGAGACAGGAAATATGTTCAACCGTTTCAAAGATTGTTTCGTTAAAGATTTTCCGGCAAAAACCTAAGGAAATTACTGAGATCGGAGAAATTGTTGGATTTCAGTGTGAAAGTAGTAGTTCTAACTGTGAGTCACGCTGTACTTATAAAATGATGATGGAAGACTTTTAGCTTGTTATTACTTTGGATTAATTACATCCCTAATATCCAACCTATCACCTCGACACCTCCGCTGCAGGATTATTTGTTTAAGAAGTTGTTCGAAGTAGCCAATGTTTTGGCTTGAAGTAAACAATTCAGTTCGATTCCACGATCGAATGAAGAAGTACTAGAGGGGCTTACTCACAGTTATTTGCAAATAGACAAAGATATTAATTCGCGTCATTGCTTAGTTCAAGAAACCGCCTTGCGTAAAGATTAACTGGCAGTCAAGAACTGGTTCCCTCAAAGGCTCGTTTTGAAGGGGTTCGAAATATAAGGAAGGACAAGAGTTCATTTCAAAGAATTGTAATAAGCCAGAAGGATTTTGTAGTTGGGCTTGGGCAGGACTTCAAGATAAGGTTGTGTATTTAGTATTAGGACATGATTATCCTTGGGTAAAGCAGAAAGGAACCGAAATTTTTGTTGCGCCGATGGACTTCATCCGGTTCTTTATAAATTGGAAAGAATTGAACTTAAATGATACGCAATGGAATATATATTTGGGGTTTCCTAAGTACGTTGGTTTTTAATCGTTTATGCCAATGGGCAGAGTAGGAGCGGCCTTCATTCTTGTTCCCTTTTTTACTGGTTATTATCCAACGTCGTAAGCAAAAACATCCTTCTAGGCGTATTTGCCGGATTCATGGTGGTGGTTGGCTCGCTGATTATCTTCTACCATCCCGCGAAGAAGCCCGCGCAGGGGCAGTTGAACACCAGGCCCGTAGCTTCGTCCTACCAACGTAGAGAACACAAAGCAAGGGAATCAGAGTAAATCAACGTATTAGACATAACTAAGAACCCCTCGTTTCCAAAAAGACAGAGAGGCTTAATACCCATCTTTATCGGATTCTAGAAGATTGTATCGTAAATGACCTTCGCTGAGGACCCATTTACCGAACTTCGCCAAAGGCTAATAATAGTAAGTTCCGATAAACCAAGTTAAGGAACAAAAAGTAGGATTATGGGAAGTTAAAAATGGTGAGAGACATCATATGAAAGACGTCGGCTCTTCTTTTTACTCATTAGGTTTCTTATTTCACTTCCGAAGTACTTCTTCTAATTTACCATATAAAATACATTGACAACTGTTAAAGAATACACTATTATTCAGTTATACTTAGTAAGTTGAACGTAATAAGTGGGGGAGAATAATTTATGAGAAGCAATGATTTAGGACGTTTTTCGGACGCATCGTTTCTTATCCTTTCAAGTCTGGCAAATGGACCGAAACATGGGTACGCTATGATGGAAGATATTAAGCTATTCAGTGGTACTCAACTGGAGCCAGGAACACTCTATGGTGCGATTTCGCGATTAGAGAAACAGGGATGGATTGAATCTCTGGTTACTGAGGAAAGGCGTCGCCCTTATCGCATTACTGGTGCAGGGATAACAGCTCTTCGGGAACAAGTTGCAACATTAGAACAAGTTGCAATGGTTGGAAAAAACCGATTAGCAACACTGGAGGGATTTTAATGCGTTGGTTATTAAAACTCTATCCTCGTGTTTGGCGTGAACGGTATGAAGATGAAATGCTGATAGTGTTAGAAGAACACAAAATAACACCTACCACTATGTTTGACTTACTATTAGGGGCTATTGACGCTAATTTTAATTACAATGGTTTTACGGAGGGGATTTTCTATATGATCAATCGAGTTCGGTCAGGAATTGTGATGATTTTTTGTTCATTTATGTTATATGGTATCGGATGGAGTTTACTTCAGCGGCTTAATGATCCCATTCCTAATTTTCAAGTAATAAATACAATTCATCCTGAATTTGGGGTTATTTATAAGGCAATTTTCATTGTTGGTTTTATCTCTTTTTTAGCCTTCTTAATAGGCGGTTTACCCATTTTATATATTTCGGTCAAACGAGCTTATAGGGAGGGAAAGCAAAATGTGTTAAGTCCATTTTGGGCAGCTCTTTCATGCCTGCTTTTATTCGTAATTTTAACAACAATCCTTGTGATTTGGCACCCGCAAGGCCATATTTATACCATTTTGATTGGGTACCTTTTACTTTCGGCTCTCTTTTTAGTTGTAGGAACTGTTGCTGTTTCATTTGTTATAGCAAGAACAGAGTTTAAATTGCCTGAACTCAAACTCGTTTATATCCCTGAAATCGTCATTTTGTTTGGTATGGTAGTATCAGTAATGCTATCAACCATCTTAATCGCCAGGATCACTACTAACGCACCACAATTATTTATCACACAAGATGTAAGTAGCACAATGTTTATTACAGGAATCATTTTAATGTCACTCAGTACAATCTTTGCAGTAATCGGACTTAAACGCGGCACAATTGCACAAATCGACCAGTTTATACAAGAATAAATTCGTTTATAAACACTTTGAAATATAATCTAAGTCAATCTGATTTCTAAGTAAATTTTATTGTACAATTGCAGTAACTTTTATTTGAATTTTGTATTTTTCATTCCGATAAATCTTTTATGCTTCTTGTTAATGCTGTTAAGGGGGATTATAAGATGAAACTCACTAAACTGCCAACACGGTATTGGTTTACGATACTTCTTGCTTTAATTACAGCATTTATTTTTAGTCGGTTCAGTATTGCACAAGGGAAAGCGTTGCTAAATGCGGTACCTTGGGGTATCATAGTCCTTCTTGTGACAGCCTGGCTAGGGATAGGTAAAAGCGATGCGTTACGCCTTGGAGCTGTATTCGGGTTTCTAGTATCCTATTCATATTTGTGGTTTGACAACCAGAATATTCACTCTCTTACCCAGGTTTTAATACTCATCCCGCTTATCGTTTTGCCGTCCTTGTTCGGGTTGCTCTGTGGGACAGGATTGGGGTATATGGGATGGCAAATAAGACGGATGTTCATGGCTAAGACTCAATAAGTGTGAGGTTGCAACGTTATGAGCAACAATATTGCAGCGAGAGACAAGGAGTTAATTCACAAAGATACTATTGATGTCATAAACTGCCAGTTACTCTTATACTCTTAGGTATAGAATGGAGTTAGCTAGAATGAACAGCCTCAAGAATGTTGCATATACAGAAGAATACAAAAAATACAGAGACACTTTTAACTTTGTATTTGATAATAAATACAAAGAGCAAGTTATAGAGCAACCGTTATCTGATGGAAAACATTCAGCAAGAATTACATTTTACAAAGATGAAACTTGTTCCATATCAAAATATAGGGTCCTTGCTTCTAAAACTGAAATATTAAATAGCCAAAGTCAAATAGTAGCCAAATTTGAAAACGTAAACCAAAGCATTTTCTTTTATGCTTTTGAGCATTCGAATGGAAAAACATATCTACTCTTTAAAATTGATTTATACGGCTACAGCATAATGAATTTATCCAATTATGAGGTATATCATTTCGTGCCAGATGTGAGTTTTCTGGGGCAAGAAGAGACTTTCATTTGGACGGGGGCCTTTTATTTCAATAAGAACAATATTCTCGTGGTTGATGGATGTTATTGGGCTTGTCCATATGCAACATTATTTATTAACCTTACAAATCCAGAGCAATTGCCCTATAAAGTAATTTATAGTTCGTATGAAATGGAAAATGAATTGAACATTGACAACGACATAATACCCTTACGTTGGAATGAGGATGGTTCTATAGTTCTTCAATGTAGCATTAAAGATGACGATGAATTAATCGAAAGAGCTTTTGATGTAGAATCCTTATTAGCCAAACTTTAATTTGAATAATGTAAGATTGGAAGGGTGTACTTACTTTGCATTATTCTTAATTCGTGAACTATAGGATAGCAAATAATGTTTGCCATAGGTGGTATAATATGGAGTCCATTATTCTTGTTGGCAATAAAAATTTAGAGTTATCAGTCATTGAGAGAATGGAGCATAACAATTGTATTAGGAAATACTATTCCAATATTTGGTTCGTCGTCGAATATGCAGACTCTCGGGTTTACTATCATATTGAACCCGAGCTAATTAAGGAATATGAAGTTGAATTAAAGGTCATTCCATTTAAACAACCCCAATTTATGCTTGTGGATTATATTTCTTTAGGCATTCTTAAAAATTTAATTCTCACTGAGTACAGTATGAAAAACACTTGGATTGACAACAACCACGGTATAATACTTCCTATTCAGGATTTCATAACTCTGCTGAAGCAAAATCCATCTTGGGATTGGAGATAATAACGTAACTTCTTTTGGTACTCGATAGCTTCAGGTTATTCTTAAACCCTACAGCTATAACAATCGCCCCATCTCTTTAAGGCGTAGGGCGGCATAAGTGAGATAATACAAAGCTCATTTCGAAGTAATTTGTTATGAATAGTATTGATAACCCATTAAACGTTGGATAAGTAAAAGAAGGGATAATCAAATGTATGACATCCTTTTTTCAGCCATTATTTTATTACTTTACCTTCCTTAAACACGACTCCTACCGACTGGCCTAACTTAAAGTATCTAAAACCCATTCCTAAAGTCGGATTGATTTTTAGTGGGTCGGGTACATCACCTGTCAAGCAATCCTCACTTATAAATGTTGAAACTATTTCTCCAAAAAATACTGTAAAGCCACAGATAGGAACGGTTTGAATGACTTTGCATAAAAAGTTCATAGGACATTCACTAATCATTGGAGCTTTTCCAATCTCATCATAGAACGATGAAAACAAATGTGATTTATCTATTGTTTTTCCTGATACTAAACCGCAATAATCTGTTTTTTCAATCATATCAGCAGAGGGAATATTGACACTGAAGTATCCATTTTCTCTGACGCCAATAGTAGAAAAATGGGTATCCTTTAAGGATATATAAAAAATCGGTCCTTCACACACTACTCCGAATGCCCCAATAGTGGTATAATTTGGCTTACCGTTAACATCAGCTCCAGCAAGCACAATAGGAGTTGAATTAACCATCGGGTAATTTTTAATTTTTATCTTTTCCATGTTTATTCCTCCAAACATTAGTCTTGCTTGGCTGCCAGCATTTATAATATCTGGTTTCCTCAAATAAGTATAGACTTTTTCTTTGCAATGAGTTATTATATTGTAAATGTGTGCCCTGAAGGTCTATTGATCTTCAGGGGCATTTTTTATACGTTTAAATTATAGTGCATTTTATAGACATATTTTTGTTATTTTGAATCCGCATATTCTAATTATTCTTAATTTGTTACAGTTTATTCATATTTACTGAACTTCCGCTAATCCATATTTTCCAAGATAATAACATTGTTCCATTAGGAGAAACGCCATGCTAACGTAAGATAAAAACAATATCATCGGACAACTTTTGTTTAACATCCCTGAGGTCAAAAAAAAAAATACCAGGAAGAAATAGCTTGGTGGGGTAATGATCAATTTCCAGGTTTACATAACATTTTTGGTAATGTAATGAACAGCTTTGTGGTTAATCTATTAAAGAGTCACGGAAATGAAGAATTGAAAAATCGTATTTTTTCTTTCTATGAAGGTATGGCTACCAGTGATGATGACGATATAAGGAATGTACTACAAGTAACCCTCTTAGAGTATTTGGGAGATGATAAAGAGATTCTTAATACAGCATATAGGTACATGGGTATATATACAAAAAGACAATCCGATGAAATTGAAAGATTCTTAGGGCGAAAATAAGTAAACTGTTTGGACTCCCTTAATGCTACAATTATCCATATACACATTAGGCTATTAATGGAAGTGCGCAAGAAACGGCTTCTTCTTGAAAGATTAGTGCAGACTACAGTCTGCTGTCCCAGTAGTAGGGACATTCCCGTCCGAAACTGCGTCGGGGATAACTCCGGGGTGGGTTGCATGAGGAAAAGCCCAACTGGTTGCCTAGTATCCATGGCAACTAGGGGCGAGGGAAAGAATGGTATGGTTTATGATTAAGCATCGTCATTAGCAGCAGTGGCTGGGATATGTTAACCATTGTATTGCAGATTGGAAAACGCAGCTTCCCATGTGCGTATGTTACTGCCTACATATCTGCCGGTGTATTGAATAAACCTAACCCATCCGTGTCTAATAGAAACTGAACTTGGTATGTCCTATGGAGTCCGATTTCGGTAGGTCAACCGCAAGGAAGATACAATCTCCAGAGGATAAAGGAGCGTTGGAAAAAGCAAATGTCGCTATGGTGCAAGCCAACAGGAATAAGAAACAACTGGGCGAATAATGTAAAATTACATACCTGAAAAGGTGCTGACATCCAACTGGTAATCAACACGGAATAAAACGACTAAGCCGACTACAAACCCGCCGTTAAAGCTTAAAAAGTATTATATAACAACTTACACTACCACCCAATCCCCCTACATCGCCCGCGTTTTGCACCCCTCGCTACCCTTAACCCCAAATACCTGACTTCCTATAAAGACCAGCTCGCCAGTCAACCACCGAACTCCTTCAATCCAGCAGGATGGATGTTCTTACCTATCGGATAACTGAACTGGGAAGCTGAGGGATGGCTTAGATGTGAGTAGTTAAAAGAGGGATAGTTTTTAAGTTTGGGTTCATGAGCTTTTACATAAGGAGGACCTTTTTTATGGAGTTAAGACGGCTTACTGATAGAGTGTTTTATAGTATGCATAACAAAGAGGTTGATAGGCCTGTATTAGGATATATATATGGGCGGAAATATTCATTAATGGTGGATTCGGGTAATTCAAAAAGGCATGTTCAATTATTCAATGACGCTATAAGTGATGAAAGATTAAGAAAACCAGACTTCATCGCAATTACTCATTGGCACTGGGACCATAGTTTTGGTATGAATGCAGTCGAAGGGATCACATTTGCTAACAAAAAAACGAATGACAAATTGGCAGAAATGGCGAAGTGGAAATGGACCGATTCGGAAATGAAGAAGAGGTTAGAAACAAAGCTTGAGATTGAATTTGCTGATAGTAGTATTCGAAAAGAGTATCCAGTACTTTCGGAGATACAAGTATCGACTTCCGATATCTCATATGATGGAAAAATGGAAATTGACCTAGGAGATATAGTTGCTGAATTACATCCTATCGTATCTCCACATAGTGAAGACTGTAGTTGCATTTTTATACCTCAAGAAAGAGTGTTATTTATAGGCGATGCTGTGGGAGTGGATTATTATAATAATTGCTATTTAGATAAAGGTAAATTACATTGTTTAATTACAACGATTGAAAACTATGATTTTGATATATGTGTAATGGGACACGCTGAACCAGTAAGTAAATTAGATATCCTTAATATCATGAGTTCTCTTCTGGAACGATAGAAAAATACTTTAAGTTGCCATATTTCGGAACATTCTTCGTAAATTGAGGAAAAATTCTAGTGTTTAGAACCCACTATGATATGTCTCCTGGATAATCAACATCATTTTTATCGGATACAATATGTCACTAAACAGGCTGCAAATACTATTTTGGTAATATATGGAGGGAAGAAGGAAAAGACGATTAAGTAGAAGTCAAGATAGTTTGTCAGCTACTTAAAAACAGTAATGTGGCGAATAATAATTGATTTTACAACCAACAAGCCAGCCCTGACCGATGAACTTCTAAATTTTCTTAAATAATGGGTGTATGATCAAGTGAATTTAGTATTGTTTATATTTTAAATACAAGTGTTTAGTTGGTAGAATATTATTATCATTAATAAAGTTATAAGAGGGAGGCCAGCTAATGAAAAAAGTAGTGCTATTTGTTATTTTGGATAAATACGCTGATTGGGAAGCCGCTTATCTATCGTCGTTAATATTATCTTTAGGTCAAGATGAATATTCTGTGAAGACCGTTTCATTAACAAAGGATATCATTCAATCCATAGGGGGATTTACCGTTCTTCCGGACTATGATATTCAATCAGCTCCAACAGATTTTGAGGGATTAATTCTAATTGGTGGAATGTCATGGAGAAATGAGTCTGCACAGCAGGTTAAACTTTTGGTACAAAATGCATTAAACAATAGAAAAGTTTTGGGTGGTATCTGCGATGCTTCGGCCTTTCTTGGTACAATTGGTGTTTTAAATAATGTTAGCCATACCAGTAATGATTTAAATGACTTAAAGCAATGGGCTGGAAATTCATACACAGGAGAAGAAAAATATATCATGCAACAGGCAGTAAGAGATAATAATATTATTACAGCTAACGGTACAGCATCTTTGGAGTTTGCTAAAGAAGTAATGCTAGCGTTGGGAGCTGCACCTGAAAACAGGATTCTTGAATTTTACAATTTTCATAAACTTGGGTACTACGGGGCACCTATGCCGAGCATGTAAATTTATGGGGGTAGATAGTTTATTGTACAAAATGAGCATTACGATGAGTTAAAATTATATGGATTCTGTCTTCCATTATTGATATTTTCTGAAATTTATGGTTGACTTTTATTAGCAGGATTACCATAAACACAATGATGTTGTAGCAATATTCGGATTAACAAACATCGTAACGTGATTTCTAACCAAAGGCTTATTTCTGGGGAGGGATATTATGGTCAGTAGAAATCCTAGTGGCACAGCATTTATGATGGCATTTCTACGAGGATTTCACGCAGTTTATGATAATAAGAAAATATTTAATGATCCACTTGCTTATGATTTAATACCCGAGGAAGTTCGGGAAGCATTTAAACAGCATTTAATTAAATCCGCCGCAGAAATGGCTCCTGAGCTAGCAAAAGAATGTACTGATGACGCAACCTCATTACGCTTGGCTGTGAGAATCATGGCTGGTCCCGTCCTAGCCAGAGCACGATTTGTAGAAGAACGGCTTGAAGAAGGCATCCGGAAGGGTATTAGACAATATATAATTCTGGGTGCAGGACTTGATACCTTTGCTTATCGTCGTCTTGATCTGACAGATCGCCTGCAAGTATTCGAGCTTGATTTACCTTATACACAAGAACTAAAACGCCAATTATTAGGCCGTCTAAACCTTGAAAAACCGGAATTCCTGCACTACATTCCGGTAGATTTTACTGAGAGCAATCTATCTTCAGCCCTTTTAGAATCAAAATATGATTCAGGGCAAGTGAGTTTTTTTAGCTGGATGGGAGTGACCCATTACCTGCCACTTGAGTCTGTATTGTCAACACTCAAGGCTATAATAAAGTTATCATGTAGCGGTAGTGAGATTGTATTCGATTATTACGATAAATTAGCTTTTGATCCTGACAAAGGTTCGAATCGTATTAATTATATTATGAAAAATACAAAGACTATCGGAGAGACCATCATAACAGGATTTGATCCATCAAAACTTAGCATGGACCTTGCTCTTCAGGGATTGCAACTGCTGGATAATTTAGGTCCTGAAGAGATACAACAGAAATATTTCAAGGAATGTAATGAAGGCTATGCAGCAAGTGAACATGTACATTTGTCCCATGCTACATGGTAAATTAAGGTCAGGTTATTGATTGGAGAGTATCCGAACTTGGTGGAAAGCCAATTTTAGGAGGTCTAATCGATATTATTTTACATTTATGAGAATAGTATAAAATGATCTTTCAGGATTAGCGCTGACCTAGAAAGTAGCTAATGAGAAAATCTCCTGAAGAGAAATATATTCAAATGGACAAGCTATATTTATACAGTAAGAACGAGGAAATCAAGGAGGGAGGTTGATAAATGATTCTTACCGAAGATGATTTTGAATCAAATTTCGTTGAATATCTTAATCTTGCGACAAGAGAAACAAGAATTGACAATCATTAAGGATGGAAAGAAGATTGCAAAACTAATACCAGTAGAAATGGAGAAAACGGAATAACCGCAAAAACCTATTTTAAGTTAAATAGAACTAATTTGTTAAATATAAAACAGGATGCAACTCTTCATTAAAAAGGCATTTAACGCATAGTTGATAGAGGCTAATTGAGCATGTGGTTAGGTCAATAATTCTAATAAGTTAATTACATGCTCAAATAACTATTAATAACGTAATTCGATTAGTAAAGCATTAATTGAATCTTTTAGAATCCCGAATTTAGTACCTGAAAATGACTCGTATATATATATCGATACATATTCAAGGCTTTAAATGGCTCCTGTAGCCATAGTTTACTTAGATTAGGCTAAATCATATTAAGCAAATATTTCTAAAGCCTTACAGAGGCTCCTAGAGGCTGGTTTTTTCGTGACGGTTATCGTAAACCTTATAAAAGAGTTCATATGAATAGTAATGTCAATCTCCAAACTGAAGCTTAATCTAGAAGATATCAAACCAGAAAGCCAAATATAGTAGTAGTTATCAATTGAATTTATATAACCGACATGATAATACTGATAATTGCTTAAACACTGATAGCCTAAAAAATCGCTGATACGGACGAGTCAGTTTGTTAAAATCCGTACCATGATTTTTTCGGGCTATTTTAGTCTACCCCCACCATAAATTATATTCTACTTTACATAATATCTATTATAGGACCCAAATAATTTATTCTCTCGAGCTACTTCTTTTCAAGTATTGACGAGCGACACAAAAGTTTATATTTCTTAAATTTATAAATGACACAAAAATTCAGAAGAACTGTAGTCTTTGTATCTTATTGCTTGAATCATTTATCAAGTTTCTTGATGATATGTAAGTTAGCTAGCCTTTATCACGGCGATGTTTCTTCTTGAGCTTAGAGGGGTTATTATTTATGCACGATATTATCTTGTATTAATTTTAGTAATTCAGCTGAAACGAATTAAAAAACTACTTTCATGATTCTTCCGAGACATTTAAATTTAGCCAGTCCTCTTCCCCATTCCTGGCGGCATTCACATACTTACTCCTGGCTAGGCTTTATCCAAGGATTGTTCTTGAACTTAGTAAGGTTCATCAAGTGGCAGCAATTTGGTCGCGTTGTAGCTTAAATTCTCACAACAGACTTTGGGGTATTTTCACCCTACTTTTAAGCCTTCCCCTATGTCATTATTGAAGATGGTTATTTGATTGCCGATGTAACTTAATCAGTTCATCCATCTTCTGTATCATTTCTTTATCATTTTTATCTTTGCGTTTTAAATAACGTACCACATTAACTATTAAATAGGCTATAAGTGCAAAAAACACGATTGGAAATATAAAGATAAAGAGAGCAGTATAATCAAATTGAATCGGGTTACCACCCATTATGGCAATTCCTCCGTTCTATAATTTCAATTTAGCTCTAAAGCCCAATATTTTTACATTTACAACCTACTTACCAATAGGTTCCTTTTAACTCCCGCATCCAACCCATCTCCCAGTCTCCCGTATCCGATAGGTAAGAACTTCCATCCTGCGGGATTGAAGGAGTTCGGTGGTTGACTGGTAGCTGGGGGGCACAAGAGGCTAGGGGATTTTGGGTTGATGGAGTGCCAGAATAAAGGTAACAAACAACCTAAGTCGTTTTGATGCCAATACTCTTTCAATAATTCGTGATATGTGCCAAATGGTGATTACTATGACTCGAAGCCGAATGATCTAAAGGTTATTGCTATTGTCATGATAGTAAATACAATAAAGCAACACATAAATATGACATGATAGCCTGCATGAGTTGCCAGAAATCCACAAAGCGGAGAAAAAACTATCATCATTAGCGTTTGAATCGTACTTACTATTGACAGGGCAAGCGATCTCGATTTCTCCGGAGCATGATGCAACAATTGATCATTGAACATTACCCTACTCAGTCCACATCATCAAGGCGGTCATTTCAGACCGCATGTTCTTCTTGAACTTGGCTAGGGGGCAAGTTGACTGGTGAATCACTATCATTCACTGGTTAGTAGAAACCAACCAGGATCGGCTCCACCCTTATCTTAAAAATTGATGCGGAAAATTAATAGATTTTCGTTTAAGGGATAATTCGCTTTACTCGACCCACTATTCCACACTCAAGGCGAACTTTTATTCCATGAGGATGAGTAGGCGAATTAGTTAGAATGTCTTTTACAATACCTTCAGTTAATTTTTCCGTCCTTTGATCCTGTTTTTGAACTATTAAAAGGTGTGTACCTCGTTTGATATTTACGCGATTATTTCCTTCCATTACTATGACCACCTATAAATCCTTAATGTATTAACCTCTATCCCCACACTCAAATCTTCCATGCAACGCGCTCTCTCAGCCTCGGCCTGATCTCGCTGATTTCACTCCCGCATCCCTCCAGCTTTCCGGTTCGGTGGGGGGAGTCGCCCTTTTAATCCGATACTGATCGGCGAGGAAGCAGAAAGCTTAGAAGAGTCGTACACACCTCGTATAGACACCCAATGGTTAAAAATTCTGATCCGAAGGGAATAATTGAAACAGCGGCATTCGTCGGACTGAATATTGCATCTGCAGTTAAATAAATAATTTGAATGAAATAGCCACACCTTGACTATTCAAGGCATGGATTGTTTTGACAATTAATAGCTGATCAGAGCCGCCATTAAAACCCCAGTAGCCAAACTTAAACAAAACGAAAAGATCCCGACGCCCACATTCCCATTCGGTATTTCTTTCCGAATCGTAATCCCCGGAGTCAAAAGTTCAAATAGATAATAAATTCCAACGAGAAAAACGATCCCAGTTAAAGCCCAAACCACCAAATCCCACAAGCTAACTGCATGATAGATCGCTGAAGCAAGCAAAAACGAAATACCGAGTATCTTACCCCCTAAATCGAAAGCGACAGCTTTAGCAGCTGCTACCTTTAACGGATTCTCCAAATCATCACCATCAAACATGATTTTAAATTCCTGATAAGGTGTAGTTAAAGTGAATAAAAAGATAGCAAAAGCCATCAATGGTAAAGTGACTCCCAAGTACCTAAGGAAATTGATTAATAACATACAATAGCCCCTCTCTCCCACTCCTTATTTCTTATATCCCGACGGCAAAAAGCACGATAGATTTCCTGTGATTCGCTCCCCGATTCTTGCACTGATCGCTGAGGCCTTTCCTCCGACGAGAAAAGATCCCCAGAGTAATCGTCCCTTATAAGGGCCGGTCACTGTCATGCTTTCCACTTCCTCCAGCTCCACGAATTTCTGATAGATCATCGGTTGCTCCCAATACATTTCATCCCTGTCTTTCTCTAGTACGCTACCATCCGCTTGAAAAATACTGACAGCTCCTCCTTCTCTCCCATAAATAGGTTTTGCCACAAAGGGTTCTTTCCCTAAAAAAGGATTTTCCAGATAAGTCGGGAGCATATAGCGCTCAATAATTTCATGCTCAACCTCAGTATAGAACCTTTTTGCCTCATGCAAACCCCATATTAAAGCCTGCATTGCCTTAGTCTGGGCAATGAACGCTGCCGGGGGATTGATAATCGCCAATCTTCCTCGGGCGATTAGATCAAGAACATGGGCTCCTGTGGGATATCCATCCTCATCCTTCTCCTCAGCCAATTTTTCCAGTGCATGAAGCCGGTACCAAACATCAATTTTCTGATACTCTCCTTCGATAAACGCACAGAGTTCATCCTCAATCACTCTGAGATTTTCCAGTGGGACAAATCGACCAGGCAGGTCCGACCTTTTCAATAAGTACTCCACTGTTCCCTTATCCTCTTCATGCCAATCCAAGGCGCTAAAAACGATATTTTCTATCGGGTAGCCTAACCCCTGATAGCATTCGACAATCCCCTGAAAGGCATCTGTGAGGTCCTGCTCCATCCCTAAATTGGGGTTGCCTGCACCAAAAAACTCACACGCTTTACCATTTGTATAAAATGCTTCGACCACACTTGTGGGGGTATCTGCATTAAATTCCAGCATTTTAATCCCCTGTGCGGTATGCGCAAAATCAAAGCGACCGATCGTCGTCGGAATTTCTGGCAAGATCGGGAGCCGAATCGCCTGAAACGTTTCCGTGGGGAGTCCCAACATTTCAAGCAAACTTTCTGGACTTTGCTGAACCATCACTACAGTTTTTGCATAGATCTTCCCGAGTCCATCCGTTGCCATAGCAATTTCCTGACGAAACTCCTCGTTAATATAGTGGATTCCAGCTAAGCCATATTCATTTCCATCGATCCAGTCCCAGGAGAAAACCTCGCGAATGGACCCGTAAAACTTTTCACGAACCTCTGGGTATTGACACCTCTTCACGGTTTAACTTTCCCCTTTCAATCTTAAACCCAATTTAATTTGACACCTAGCTGGCACTGGCACCGCTGCTGCTTCCAATCCCACCATGACTACCACTCGAAATCCCGCTCTTAAAACTAGAAGAAGAGGAACTGGAACTTGTCGAACCCGATTTCCCCCATGGTGATATACCGGCAATTCCTGCACCTTGCGATTGTGTGCTTGAAGAACTTTCTGATGAGCCGAACGCAGGGGCCTTCACGTTCCCGGACGTTCCTGAGGATACTCCCGAATTTACTCCTGAGAAATACCCAGAAGATCGTCCGCTAAAATACCCAAAGGGACCGAATGGACCAAACGGTCCAAAGAACCCTGAGAAAAGCCCTCCATGGGAGTCGTTCTCAACAATAACCGTCCCTCCTCCATTTGTTGCACCACCGATAATACCCTGCTGTTCTTGTTGGTCCTCAGATATTTCCTTTATTCCATAGCCCACAATACCAACTACGAGAGCCGTTGATAAGAAAATCCCGACCATGCGTTGTGTCCTGGTCACCTTATCCCTTCTTTCTAGGTACAATGCTAACTCTTAATGTAAACATTTGAGTTTAACCCTTATACTTTAAGCCTTAACAGGAGTTGACTTCTTTAAATATAGGCTGAAGACTTGCCGATCCTCATCGATTTCAAAGGAAGTCTTTTCCCATTCACTCCCTTGAAAGTTTATATATTGGCTAACCGCATACATGAGTAAATCCTGCATATTCCCAAGTTCCAGAGTCTTAAGAAGGGGGTAATGCTCTGCCTCCTCCAGGAACTCCCGAAACTCCAACAAAATATATCCCATCCCCGAAATTTGTCCTGGGCTAAAGGAATTCGGTTTTTCCTCCACCTTTTTCACATAAATCACTTGCAAATATTCTTCTTTAGCAGATGAAGTGAGCTCATAGACTGTAAATTCCTTTACGAAGTAATCACATAAACAGCGCGCAATTACCTCTTCTTTCGGTATGCTTTCATACCCAAAAAGTGCTGGAAAACCCATTTCTTCATCCAGCAATCGGTACTCTAACTGAGCCATTCCTCATTCTCCTTCTACTTCCTTTTTTGTATTACTCTTTTATTTCCTATTCGCTTAAAAAATGGAATAATCCTGCTACAGAAAACCTAATTGTCTAAGCCATCCGAAGTGGGAGGCCGCCTCTTCAGATGAAATGCTGACAACTGGCAAGGTCTGCTGGCGATCGATTACGCCCGAATGTCGCGGAACGGCACGCCCGCATCGGCTACTCCATAAGCAAAATCAAAAAATGTCTCAGTGGCATTTGGGCTTGCCTGAAGCCCTTACCTGTTAACGAAGTGTAGGTAAGGGTGGTTCACCTTTCTCAACTAATGTTTTGTATTTACTTTCATTTCTCTTCCAATCAAACACACCTATCCCTAACCCCCACAAAAAAAGAAAAGCTACGCCAAATGGTGAGTTGGCAAGAAATCTATGGACATCTCCATGACCAAGTGTTGTTCCGATTATTCCGCCACATAGCCCTCCAACCGGAATAACAACGCTATGTAGAACTATATGTTTCAATGGCCCTTTCGTACGTTTTCTTTCCCACTTACGAATGAATTTCGCTGGTTCCATCAAAAATAACCTCCAATGAGCTGACGATCATTAAATCTTCTCCTACTTCCACACATGTGGTAAAGATAGTCTTAAAACGGGAAAATTAAATAACTTCTTAACTGCAGGTTAGGCCCCATTTTTGCCGAAATATTATTCATTTATTTTATTCGTCTAAAATAGCAACGGCTCTTATCCATCCACCACTTGCATTCTTGATTTTTATCGGGAAACAACAAAAGGTAAAACCAAATGAAGGTAATTTTTCTAGATTGGTGAGTTTTTCAATATGGCAATACCCACATTCAATCCCTGCAAAATGACCTTCCCAAATAATTGATGGATCTTTACTTTGCACAAAATCTTTTGCAATCAAAGGCAATGGACGATCCCAACTCCATGCATCCGTTCCAACAACCCGAACACCTTTTTCACATAACCACAGTGTCGCTTCTTTACCCATTCCGCACCCTTTAATTAAATATTCCGGTTTGCCCCAAAATTTATCTGCTCCAGTGTTTACAAGAACAATGTCGCCTGCTTTTAACTTATATCCAATATTTTTAAAGGCATCTTCCAAATCTTCAACTGTAACAAGATACCCATCGGGAAATTTGGTTAAATCCAGTTTGACACCATTACCCATACACCATTCAAGAGGAATTTCATCAATGGTTAATGCTCTTTGACCGTTACTCATTGTTGGATGATAATGCCAAGGTGCATCAATATGTGTTCCTGTATGCGATGATAGAGTCAATTGTTCAATAGCCCAGCCTTTTCCATCAGGTAAATCATTTGCTGTATCAATACCGGGAAAGAATGCGGCCATTTGTTGCGCACCTATATCATGGTTCATATATTGGATATTTGGTATCATTTCCTTCGGATCTGACGGTATATTATTTTCAATAGAAATGCTTAAATCAATAAACTTTCTCATTAGGCATCCTCCTGTAAAATTCATTATTAAAGACCAATGACTATTTGTCGTTATGTCCTCATTAATAAAAAAGTATTGGCAGGTGATGGTCATGAAACTATTACCAATTGTCCTAATTCCACAATTATCCTAAATTACCTGCAATAAGAACACAAAAAGAGCGTCCAAAAACGCTCACTTTGGCTATTAACTGGAGTTTTTAGCAATAATATAGCTGTTTTAACAGGAAAAAAACGATTTTTTACAGAGAACATCGCACACTATGGCTGCATCAACGAGCGCCGAATTATTTGGCGAAGAAATTTGTGACACCCCCTGCGGCACGGCTCCTTTCCAATCGGGACCGCAGATGAGGTAGGTTCCGGCCTCGGTTCCTGTGGTACGTTTACCGACGTAGGAAAAGGTAGTATTTTTCGACGAATCGGTGAACTGCACACTGTAATATCGGCCGGACATGTCCGGCACATGCAAGATTTGCGGTCCTTTACTGAGGTCTAACCAGCGGATCGTGATAATCGTGTCACGGTTCACGCCAGTAGTCGTTAAGTATGAGCCTGATGAATGAAGAGGGTTTACCTCCTGATTGCTTTACCGTTTTCTTCTATCTTACATCTTTCACTAAAGTAACAATTCCTTCTTTCTCGCCAAGACATTTAACCAGTAACTTAAATGAATCAATTTTATCAAATTGCGATACTTCAAACACCATAGAAACTAAAGACTTATTGTCCTCTGTACGCTCAACGCTCATTGCCCCAGAGTTTTGATAGGTTTTGCCACTTGAATCAATAAACTGTGTTTTAATTGTTTCGATAGTAATGGGGTCAACTGAATTGACCAGAAACTTGATTGCGAAACCCGTCGGCAGCATTTGGGGGATACTCGCATCAAGTGAACTCAGTAAAACATTGTATTCCAATACCCCATTGTTTAAATTAGAGATATCCGTATTCTCTTCATATCCGCCTATAGACTGATTAACATACCCCTCTCCGGAAATTACAGTCCCCTTACCATCTGTGATTAACAAATCCAAATGTATATTGGACGTTTTCTTAATTGCTTTGACATCTCTAAACTTAACCTTGATGGAAAGAGCCAGCCTTGACTTATCCACAGTAACCTTAGTTATTTTCGTCCCTATGCCATTACATTGATTAATTAAAATCCTCATAAGCCAGGTGTGGAAAACACTGGGATTTTTTAGCGACTGTAGGTTCTTAAACGCCGAAAGGATAGATTCCTGAATGGCATCTCCAATGTCTTCTTCGGACGATAATCTTGTCCTGGCGACTTTATACATTACCGGAAGGTATAAAGTTATGGCTTGGACGAAGGCCTCTTTGTCCCCTTTCTGAGCCTTCTTAATTTGATATTCCACCTAAACCTTTCTTTCCATAATTGTTCTGCATTTTTTCTTCTCTACATATTAGACTAAAAAACGCTTGAAATGGTTGCATTGGATTAACGTAGTTATGTTGGCTATACGACTAATTCATAGAGTTTTAAACCAAAAAACGTTCTCCTTCCACCGTCAATGTAGAATGAGAACGCTTCTTTTTTATTGTTTCACCTTCCCTGCCAACTTGGTATGATTAATTGCAGAATCCTTAATCAGTTCATGTCATCCCGAAGTGCGTCAATAATATTTTCTTTTTTTATCTTGCTAATGGCATACAGCATGGTAATAAACACCACAAAGAGCACACTGAACACGCTGATTCCGATACTGCCCCACGGAAACACAAAATTTATATTGTCTGCTCCGCCGGCGACCATCCCTTTGTAAATCAGCCAGGAGAAGATGATTGCCAGGGGAAGCCCGACAAGCAGAGCCCTCTCGCCATAAAAGGCGCATTCAAAGCACATCATTTTATTGAAATCGCGGTCGGACATCCCCACAGAGCGGAGCATAGCAAGCTCCCGCCGGCGCAGCTTGATATTTGTGGAAATCGTGTTGAACACATTGGCAGCCGCAATCAGCGAAATCATAATGATAAACGTATAAGCGAACACGTTGGCAATGAATATCATATTGCGGTTCTGATCAAATATTTCAGACGAATTCAAAAGGAGATACGAGGCTGTAATTCCTTCGCCCTGAATCATCATTTTCATTTCAGCCACAGACTGGGATGGATTCATTGACCGAAAGGTCATGCCCTTAACCCTGATATTCGACGCAGTCTCGGAGTGAACAAGCTTCTCCTTGAGCGAGTAGGGAGCCATCCCCATAATAGTATAAGGGCTCAGCATGGACATTCCTGTTACCGCTGGTGTATCAGGCGGCACGGTATTGACAATCGTAATGCTTACGTTTTGTCCATGTTCCGTTTTCGGCTCGCTATTTATTTTGGGAGCGATGGTAAAATACAGGGAAGAATTCTTGAATATATCCTTGATCTGGCCAACCTTCTCCTCCCAGTTGCTGTGGCCTTGCACTTTGGCGACAGCAATCAGTTTCGCGTTTTGCCCGGTATATTCCTTCTCGGACAAACCCAAGCCTTTGATAATTTTCAGATAGGTTCTGTCATCAAGAAACTGGATTTGCATTGGCAGATTGACCGTTTCGTTCGACGAATGTACTCCCGCGGATTCCCAGTAAGCGTCTGAAAGATCACTTGCTTTGGCAGAGCAGGAATACTTCATAACAACTTGATAGGAGCTGTCGGTAATACCGGCGGCAGTTTTCAGTTTGTCGTAAAGCTGCAGCATTTTGCTGTCGTTCATATCCTGTGTGCCAAAACTGATGTCGTAGTTGCTAACCGCTTTTGCCTGCTCCGATGCCTGTTTCAAATACGTTACAAAAGCGCTGGCCGATACAAACAACACAATGCTTAAAACAAGTGACAGCACAATGCTGCGATAACGTCCCTTGTTTCTCTTGGAGTTTTTCAGCGCAAGCGTACCTTCCAGGCCGAAGATGTGCTGTGCCGGTTTTGAGGTTTTGATTGCTTTAGCTTCCACTTTCACCTCATTCGTCTGGCGAATACACTCCATCACAGGCATATTGGCAGCCTTGCGAGCCGGAATATAGGCCGAAATCAGAATCGTAACCATGCTGACCGCCGCTGCGCCGATAATCGCGGGGGCGGATACCGTCAATGTTAAAGGGACGTTACTGTAGAGAACGTTTCCAAAATTCTTGGCGACAAGGTCAAGCACAAGCCCCATGCTGCCTATTCCGACAATAACACCAATCGGTATGCCGACCGCACCGATACAAAGCCCCTCAAACAGCACACAATGGCGCAGTTGCTTCGCGGTGGCTCCCACCGACGAGAGAATCCCGAACTGATATGTGCGCTCGTTCAAGGAGATGTTGAAGGAATTGTAAATTAAAAAAATCGAACCAATCATGATGATGAAGACTACAATGCTCCCGCTGGAGTACAGAAGATCGTTAAACACCTTATCGCCCGGATCGTCCGAAAGACCCATGAAACGCAGCAAATCATTATTCAAGATGTAAGCATGGCTTCCGGCTGTTTTTTGTGCATAAGCATGAACGTCACGCGGGTTTTTCAGCGTGACAAACAAGCTGAGATCGTCCGCTGTGCCTGGGGCATCTGCGGTTGTGATTAAGGTGTATCCCGGCGCGGAATTTTCCTCAAAGTGGGGCGTTTGACAGATGCCGACCACCGTGTAGGTTCTCTCGTCCTGCGGCACAAGAGTTTCACTCTCGGCGGTGTACGGATCACTCTGGCCGAGCTTCTCGTTTCCGTTCATGCGGTTCCCGACATCAAGGGTAAGCATGTCGCCCACCTTGAACTGAACGCCGCCTTTTGTCATGACACTCCCCGAAACAAGAATCTCCCCGCCGTTTTTCGGCAGCCTTCCGGAAACCAGCTCGATGGGCAGGGCGGCAAAGGCTTTCTTGCTGAATCCGGCGATAAGAAGATACGGTTTTTTGGGGTTCTTCCCGCCTTCAAGTTTTGCGTAGCCGATATTTTCAAATGTTGCGGTATTTGAAACATTGTTGTTACTTGCCTGTTTGGCTACGAAAGAAGAATTCACATCCTCAAATTCTACGTCCCAACCGCCGTATTTCTGGGCCGCGCCGTTCGCCATATAGTTTAGCAGGGAAACGCCAAAGGAAGCCACTGCCGTAATCAGGGCGGCAGACAGAACAACGCCGATAATCGTTACAAATGTGCGCGTGCGGCTCTTTTTGAGGCCTTGCAGTGCTACTTTGTTGAAAATGTTCATGAGCGAGCCGCCTGCCTCTCGTCCCGCACCACTTTACCATCCGAGATTCCGATGATACGGTCTGCCTGCAAAGCGATGTTTTCATCGTGCGTGACGATGATCAGGGTCTGATGGTACTTTGTATGGCTTTCTTTAAGCAGATGGATGATCTCATGACTGTTGCGGCTGTCCAAACTGCCGGTGGGTTCGTCGGCAAGCATCACAGCTGGGGCATTCATCAATGCGCGGCCGATGGCCACGCGCTGCTGCTGACCGCCGGAAAGCTGGTTCGGCAAATGTGTTCTCCGCTCATGCAGGCCAAGCAACTCCAACAGGTCATTCAACCTCTCCTCGTTGACCTTCCGACTGTCCATCAGAATCGGCAGGGTGATGTTTTCCACCACATTCAGTGTAGGAATGAGATTGTGAAACTGATAAATAAGTCCGACCTGCCGTCTACGGAAAATGGCAAGCTTTTCGTTGCTTTGGGCATAGACATCCTGCCCCTCAAGATACACCTTCCCCCCCGTTGGCTTATCCACACCAGCGATAGCGTGCAGTAGAGTGGATTTGCCGGAACCTGAGGAACCGATGATTGCGGTAAACTCTCCCCTTTCGATGGCAAGCGAAACATGGTCAAGCGCGGTGACTTGGCTTTCGCCCTTACCGTAGACCTTGTATAAATCTTCAATTTTTAAAAACTCCATTATGTGAGCCTCCTTCGTCACGGTTTACCCATATAATAAAGCTTTCAACTTACATCTCTGTGACTTTCAGGTGAGAGATTCGTCACTTTGGGAAACGAATGGCAAATATCGCGCCGCCCTGCGAGTGATTTTTAGCGGTAATCATCCCGCCCTGCCTCGTTATAATCATCTTGCAGAGAGCCAATCCGATCCCGTACCCCGTCGCACCAGCGTTTTTCCCACGATAGAACCTGTCAAACAGGCAGGGCAGATCTTCTTTTTCAAAGCCTGCGCCGCTGTCATGGATGGCAATCTCGGTAAACAGCGGGTTGTCTGTGCAGGCAATCACAATCTTCCCGTTATCGCCTGCGCTTTCCATGCAATTTTTGAGGATATTTTGAATGGCTTCGGAAAGCCAACCAGAATCGCCCTGAAGGATTATCCCTTTCGGCACGTCTATTTGCAAAGCAATATTGTGCAGCTCAAGTGGGATCAAAAACGGGTGAATCGCGGCGCTTATCAAAGTGTTCACATCGATCTCCTCACCTTTGAAAACCACAATGCCCGCATCTAGGCGGGATAATTTCAACAGGGAAGTAAGCAGCCAATCCATCTGTTCGAACAATTCCTTAGTTTCCCGTATCAATGCTTTCCGTTCATTTTTGTCAGGGTCATTCTCTAATAATGATAGAATAAGGTTTACGGATGTGAGCGGGGTGCGGAGTTGGTGAGCTATGTCGGCCAGAGAATCGGCAAGATGTTCTTTTTCTTTTTTCAGCGCGTCGTTTTGCTCCCGAATACGCAGCATCATCTTTGTAATCTCGTTTTGCAGAATAGAAAGTTCGCCCTCATCCGATTCACTAATATACAGATGATCAACATTATGAAGCACAAGATTGATTTGATCTGAAATCTGCGCAATGCTTTTATATCGGGCTTTGGTAAATGCAAAAAGCGCTGTTCCAAAAGCGGCGGCAGAAGCAATGGCAAGCATTCCAGCAGCTTTATTGATTGTAAATCCCAGCGTTACAGCGGCGGCGGCGATTAAGGAGAACAAAATGGCGAACTGCCGAAACTCTTTATTCCGAAGCATACCCGTCCCCTAATCTATATCCTGTCCCACGAACGGTCAGAATGATTTGCGGGCTTGCTGGGTTGTTCTCTATCTTCTCCCGCAACCGTTTGATGTACACGGTCAATGTATTGTCATTGACAAACTCGCCCGCAGCGTCCCACAATTCGTCAAGTAGTCTGCTCCTTGTGATAATACTTTTTGGGTTGTTAATAAACACCAGCAGCAAGCGGTATTCTAAGGCTGAAAGAAAAACCTCGCTGCCATCCTTTTTCACGACGCCGCTTGCCATATCGACATAAAGACCGCAGAGTTCAAAGACCGATGGAGAGCGTCCGCTTTTTCGCAGGGCTGTTCTAATTCGTGCAATCAATTCACGCGGACGAAAAGGCTTGGTGATATAATCGTCCGCGCCCATGTTCAGCCCCGTAACAACACTCGCCTCATCGCCGGAAGCAGTCAGAAAGATGACGGGAACATCTTGCGTTTCCTTGATTTCCGTGCAAACCGTAAAGCCATTTCCGTCAGGTAAAGAAATATCAATCAACACTAAGTCAAATTTATTCACGGCAAGCGCCGCATGAGCATCACCCCGCGTAGGGGCGTGAGTGACTGAAAATCCCTCCGAGCTGAGCAATTGCATAAGGTTTTTAGCGATTGTCTTATCGTCCTCAACCAAAAATATCCGTTTCAGTTATTTTCACCATCCTTTAATTAACCAGCAATTTAGCTTCTGTATAAATTTTACAGCCCTTTACTTAAACATTTTTAAGTTTTATGCTCTAGTTGTCTTATTCCCCTAAAAAAGGATATACCTTCGCTTACTCCACAATTTCAGTTTCTTATTTAATTGCGCATTTCTATGAACTACAAAAACTAATTCGGATCTATACTTCAGCAGATATTGTCCTTTCAATAAAAGCCTTACCATTTCTCGTTGAGTTGTGAAATGGTTCTCATCGCCTTACTAGAACAGCCGTATGATATTTGCTTGGTCATAGTCCCAAATCTCAATTGCCTCCATCTTATTAGCCCCCTTTTTGCCAACCGTAAACTTTATTGTTATTGTTTTTTGCTCGGACAATTGCATTGATACGATTGACTTGTTTTAGTCCGTTGAGATCTATGACTTTAAGCGTATCTCTGATTGCATCAGCCTGCGGCAGCTTTGTTCCTTGGGGATGCAGTTTACTAAACTCGTGATTCTTTAGCTTTAGATTCAGTTCGTTGAAGCTTTTTATCCTAAGCAAGAAACCAAAAAGCACAGATAGAACTAGCCATTAAATTCAGGCGGCTTCTGGTTTCTTATTGTGAGTATAATCAGGTGAACCTTACGGTGTCCACAATAAGGGGTTTCTGAACCTTTTAGATGTCCATTTCTATGTGTACATTTTATAGATCTCGCTTAAATTTTTCAACGATTCCTTAAACCTTTTACGATTCCGGTACAAAAACAGAAAAAGCGCCGCCTTAAACAATACTCAATCTACCCTAAAACGCCGAAAAGCCCAGCACTGCTGGACTTTTTATGTTCATGAATTGTATCAATTATTGAGTACTTAGTTGAGATGATGAGACTAAAAACCAGATTCTTTGATACAATTTAACGATACAACTCCCGCTTGAGGATCAAAGGGGTGCAATTGCTCAAAAGGGGGTGCATTTTTCTGTGGGAGTGCACAGTACCTAAACGCGGGCTCACTTTAATATTCTCCTTAATTGAACATAACAGATCCACGCTTATTCCCTCATTATTGGATTGAATTCATCAACTCATAAAAACATTCGGATTCATGAGTCCTATAAAGATTATACCAGGCATCTAATGTCTTAGTAGAAAACACGTCCAAGGCTTTCAAGACATGTACGGAAAATTCCAACGGAGCTATTCCGGAAGCAGTTATCAGTTTTCCGTCAGTTACCGCAGACTCCTGCTTATAGTGATTTTCTCCTGCATAGTTAGGACACATCATTTTAAGATATCCCAAATCATTACTTGTATGATTTCTTGAATCTAGAAGTCCATTTTGAGCAAGTGACATTGTCGCACCACATATCGCCGCTACAATTATATTCTTATCGATACATTGTTTAGCTAAACTTAATATTGGTTGATGAATTGTTTCCATCCACGTTTCACCACCAGGTAAAATCAAAGCGTCAGTTTCTTTTATGTTGCATTCTTCCAAATCAATATCAGGTAGTATTCTCAACCCGCCCATTGTAGTAATATAATTCTTTTCAAGTCCTAAAGTTACTACTTTAACTGGTGATATATCCTTCCTAAAATACCTTCCTGAGTTTAACTCTGCAGTCAAAAATCCAACTTCCCAATCGGCCATTGTATCAAATACATAAAGATATACAACATTATTATTCATACGCATGTCCTCCATTTTTTTATTTTTCAAGCGTTAATCAAACATCCATCCATGATAAAGAACGATGTTTAACTTCATAATATAATAGCTTCACTGACAACCACTGTCAGTGAAGCTATCATAATTGATAATATTCCATTAATTCGGATGCAACAGAAACAAGCTTTTTCTTTAAACTCTGCGGTTCCATCACTTGAATAGCCTTTCCATAAGATAAGAGAAAATGGGGTACATATGCATGAAGTGCTCTTTCGTCTAATAAAAAAACTGCTTGATTTGATGTACGCTCTTTCAGGTGATGACCTAAAAACCAATGAATACACAAATCGTCCAAAGCTTCTGACCTACCACAAATAATTACTGAGGCCAACCCATCCTTACTTTCAGAATCCGGTAAAAGATTTTGAATTAAAAATTTCCTAGCAGAAAAGGCTTCCGGCCTTTTAAACATCATTTGCGTCCGTTGTATCCGAAAAATCCGTTCTGCCCGAAAGACTCTGATTTCATTTCGAAGATGGCAAAATCCAACCGTATACCATTTATTGTTCCAATAGAGCATTCCATAAGGGTCAATC
>JGI2924J29684_1078055_pt1 | contig 29571 bp, 29 predicted proteins | sample BenlonsequencITS_FD_29684 | JGI IMG/M metagenome (IMG submission 29684)
GAGGAGTTTCAGCGTATCGAAGATGTCCGCAGTGCCGGTCAGATCGGCCTCTGCCGACCACTCGACCAGAAGGATGTAGACGATCACCAGAAAGAACGTCGAACTCAGCGCGTACCACCACCAGCGGAGGAACAGTGCGGACGTCGTGAGCGCGGCGGCGAGCCCGGTGAGACACATGGCGATCGTGAGCGCGACCGAGGTCAGAATCTTCGTCCAGTCCGACCCCGCGATCAACCCGAGTGCGATCAAGATGAACGGGGTAGAGAACGTCCAGGTGAGATACCGCCCCCACATGATCAACACGCCGGCTTCGCCAGCCGTCGTCCGGCCCGCGGCCGGGTGGCCAGGTGGCATCTCGACGATACTCAGCGTCAATCCCGACGTCAGCCCCGTGTAACTCGAAATCGAAACGACGGAGATGAGCAGGACCGAGACGGTGATCAGCCTGGCTCGGGGGTCTGTCAGGCCCCGGGCGAGGACGACGATCGCGAGAATAGTCAGCCCCGCGAGAGCGATGTTCAGGACGAACGATAGCGACAGGAGCGCGTCGTCGTGGACGTACTCGAACAGCGTCCGCTGTGACGCCGTGCCGACGACGGCGTCTAGGACCGGCCGTGCCGAAAGTGTCGAAGGGTGCATGTGACGGTGGACGTACACGAGCATCGCTATAAAACGGCAAACCCCGTATCACTGGTGAAACGGGCAATTACCTGGCACAGTCGCGAATGCATTGGTACGTTCGCGGCGCACAATTGCCAAAACCAGACCGCGGCCGAGGGCGGGTGGCGGAATCGAGTGGCTCGTCCGTCGGCCACACCAGGTCACCACCGCGAGAAGGGTTCAAGACCGCGCGGCCCGTACCTCAGGTATGACCGTTCCCGTTCGGTACTATTGCCCGCGCTGTGAGACGGTCGTCACCCTGCAACGGTCGGCCTCGATCGCCGACAAATCAGTGACGCCAGCGCCGCTTTCGGGGTGGTCCTATACCGACGTCGACGGCGAGTACGACGCGGCAGACGGCGTGCGCATCGTCTGCGGCGAGGCCGAGACCGACGGCGAGGGCTGTGGCGAGCCGTACTACCTGAACTTCCTCCGACTCGCAAACGGGGCAGACGTCGAACCGGGCGACGCTCGGCCGCCGGGTGAGGCCTGACCCAGGAGCCACAGAGCGTCCGCGGACGAATCACACTCCGCGCCGCCAGTCTCACGCGTCGGTTGCGGATACGTCGCGCATTCGCTCGGCGTAGTCCCAGCTGTAGATGGTCGACGGCTCGATCCGGATGCGGACCTCCTCGCGCTCGTCGTCGAGTAGCCACTGGGCGAGCGACGAATCCGTCCCGTCAAGGTAGCGTTCGACGAGTTCCTGGAGCGTGTCCCTCGCACCGTCAGTCGAGATCGTTACGGTCCCGTTCCCTCTGATCCCGCTGTAGGGAACCCGGTTCGTCGAGACGTCGAAGGCCACCGACGGATCGTTCCGCAGAAAGCCCGCGACGGCCGCATCCGCCTGGGTCGCACACTCGAACACGCCATCACGGTAGCGATACCACAGCGTGACGACCCACAGCGAGCCGTCCGGGCGGTGGGTAGCCAGCCGAATCGGAACCGTCGTTTCCTGCAGGAAGATCTCGACGTCGTCCTCGCTCCAGGTACCGCGGAACTCGGTCATACGGGTTCCCGACACCGTGCAGGGAGAAAAACGCACCCGGACAGACTCCCCGTGTGGTGGCCCTGCCATCCACCGCGGCTCAGATCGGCGACGTCAGCGTCCCGAAGTAGACCTGCCAGGCCAGCGCCGACTTCGCGACGAGACTCAGGAGGATGTAGACCCGCTCGCCGAAGAGGTACTGCCGCCAGCGCCAGGTCTCCCGGTACTGCAGGATCATGTTGATGGCGAAGAGATTGAAGAACACGAAAATTGAGATGTAGATATAGATGACGAAGTCCGGGACCTCGCCGTCGCCCGCGACGACGGATCCGACGAGGACGATCGCGATGACGACCCACGGGATCGCGCCGGCGACGACGCCCACGTTGTAGGCCGTCCAGTCGGTCCGATCGGTCAGTTCGTTGTGCCGTTCCATCACGAGGCCACAGAGGTTCATCACCGCGACGAGGCCGAACAGGGCGACGAGCGTCCCAAGGTCCCAGATGCCGGCGAGCATGGCGATGACGACGATCATCAGCGAGGCGCTGAGTGCGTACTCGTACCAGCGATAGGGGTTCATCCCCCGCTCCAGATAGCGGACGTACGCCCCGTAGCGGACGGTGGCGACGATCGTGTGCGCGATCGCCGAGAGGAACAGGAAACCGGCGACCAGCAACGGGAGCGGGACCTCGACCCACTGCACCGTCGTGGGCGCGAGGGCCTCCGTCGCGACGTCGAACTCGTAGCGCGTCCGGGTGATCGGCCACTGGATCGATTCGGCGAAGACGACCATCAGCGCCCCCTGGACGAAGTGGAGGACGGCCATCACGGCGTTCCAGCGACGGAGTCGCCGGTACCGGGGCGCGGCCCGAAGCGGCGTCGACGACTCCGATTCCGGTGACGCGTCCGCCGGTGCAACCGGCGAGCGTGTGGACGAGGACATCTCGATTCCAGCCGTACGACACCCACGGTCGTATAGTTCGAGGGACGAAGACAGCACAGCGCCGCAGTAGGCGTCCCCTACGCTTCGATGCTGTCGGTCCCTACGAGGAGCCGTTCGGCGCCTCGCCGAGGCTGCGTTCGACCGCGCGCTCGACGTGCAAGGCAGTGGTGTCGTACAGCGGAACCTCGGGCCGGTCGGTCTGCGAGACGAGCAGCTCGATCTCGGTGCAGCCCAGGACGACCCCCTCGGCACCACGCGCGACGAGATCGTCGATGAGCTCGAGATAGCGCTCTCGGGAATCGGCCAGTACCTCGCCGTGGGTCAGTTCCTCGAAGATGATCCGGTCGACCGCTTCCCGATCGTCGGCGTCGGGAACGAGCGTCTCGATGCCGTGGTCGGCGAATCGGTCGTGATAGAACGCACCCTCCATCACCGCCGCGGTGCCCAGCACACCGATCGTCTCGAGCCCGTCGGCCCGGATCGCCTCGGCGGCGACGTCGACGATGTGGACGAACGGGATCGAGAGCGCCTCGACCAGCCGGGGCGCGACGCGATGCATCGTGTTCGTCGCCATGACGACGAAGTCCGCGCCCGCGGCCTCGATGGCCAGCGCGGCGTCGACGAGACGGTCTCCCGCCCGATCCCACTGGTCGGTGCGGATACAGCGCTCGATCTCGGCGAAGTTGACGCTCCGAATGACGAGGTCTCCCGCATTGTGCCCGCCCAGTTCGTCACCGATGGCCTCGTCGATACCCCGGTAATACTCGCGTGTCGACTCGCTACTCATGCCGCCGAGGATCCCCACCGTCGCGAGGTCGTGGGGATCACCTGAATCGGTACTCATTGCTGTCTTCAGTTCGTTTCTCGCGCCCCACCATATATCTCCGAATTAACGGTGAATATGTTGGTTGGACATGCGGAGTGTAGTCAACTGAGCCGCTGTAAACACGAGAACAGGCCCGTCAGAGTGGTTCTCACCAGACTGGATCGTTCGGCAGGGTTTCGCCCACCGAGACCACTGCTCGTCGGTCCCGAGGATTCAATAGCTCGTATACCCCAGTATACAGCAATGAGCAAATCGATGCGAATCTCCGAGGAGTTTCACGAGTACATCGCATCGCACAAGCGCGACGACGAAACGATGGAGGATACCCTTCGTCGGCTCATCGGCGGTCCACACCCGGAAGAGGTCGCGGGGATTCTCTCGAGTGACACGGCAGCGACTATGCGATCGCGACTGGACACGAAACACGAGGTCGACGCCGACGAAAAACGCGAACTTCGGGAGCGATTCGAGTGATTCTCGACACCTCGTTTCTGATCGATCTGTTCGACGGGCGCCAAGACGCCTTCGAGAAGGGACTCGAATTCGCGGAATCGGGAACGATCCAACGCGTCCCGGCACCCGTGGTGATGGAACTATCGTACGGTGCTGGGTTCGGTGACGAGACGGAACGCCGCAACGTACAGAACGCGCTCCGGATGTACCCGATCGTCGAACAGGACGAACAGATCGCTCGACGGGCAGGGCACCTCCTGGCAACGGCCGACGTCGAGGCTGGTGGTGAGAGTGGGATCGACAAAGTCGACCCGATGGTCGCGGCGGTAGCCGACCGATACGGTGAACCGGTCTGTACGGCGAACACTCGAGATTTCGAAGCTCTGGGAGTCGACGTGGAGCGGTACTGAGAACCGGGGAATTGGTTTTCGCGTGATACGTTCGCCTGCTGACGCGGCCACCTACTGATTCGTCGAGACGACCTCGAGGACGTCCCGGTGATCCAGGACGGTATCCGCGCCGACCTGGCGATCGTCGCGACAGTCGATGCCGTGGAGGAAGCCGTCGCCGATGTCGGAGTGGAGGTGGTAGGCGAAGTCCTCCGCGGTCGCGTCCGCGGGCAGGAGAAAACAGTCGCGGAAGGGGCCTTTGGTCCAGTTGCCCGAGGCCGTCCCGGGGAAGACGGCCTTCAGATCGAGCACGTCGAAGGTCGCCGTTTCGAGTACCTGCTGGACGCCCGTCCCGTCGAACTCGTCGACGAACTCGCGGATCTGTTCGAGTCCGGCCTCCTGCTCGGCGGGGAGGTCCTCGGTCGTGATCGCGAAGTCACGCTCTCCGGGCGTGTACTCGACTACCCCCTGTTCTTTCGCGTTCTTCAGCGCTTTTTCGGCGTGAGCGGAGACGGGGACGAACTCCAGGTGCTCGTAGGCGGGATCGGTCGTGATCTCGTCCCAGTTGTCCTGTGCGGCCGGCGTGTCCATCTTGTTTGCCGCGATGGTCATCGGCTTCGTGCGCTTTCGGATCTCGCGGGCGAGGGCCTCTTTTTCCGCACCGTCCCACTCGAGTGGCGCGACCGGCAAGTCGATCGCGAGGATCGTCTGCTTGATCGCCGCCGGTGAGATGCCGAATGCCGAGAGTTGCTCGCCGAGGACGTCCTCGGGATCGATGTCTTCGACCTGCTTGTCCGCGTACCGTCGCACGCCCTTCTCCAGAATGTCCAGGTACCACGCGTCGAGTTCGTCTTCGAGGAAGTCGATGTCCTCGCGCGGGTCGTGACCCTCCGTCGCCTCGCCCTCGCTGTCGGTCGTGCCGGAGAAGTCGACCACGTGGATCAGGACGTCGGTCTCGTTTAAGTCCGTGAGAAACTGGTTTCCGAGGCCACGCCCCTCGTGAGCGCCGGGAACCAGCCCCGCCACGTCGACGAGTTTCACGGGGACGAACCGGGTGCCGTCCTCGCAGACGCCAACCGACGGCTGACACGTCTCGTCGAACTCCGGTGCCGCACACGGTGTCCGCACGTACGCCTCGCCTACGCTCGGGTCGATCGTCGTGAACGGGTAGGCCCCTTCGGGCACGTCGTTCATCGTCGCCGCGTTGAACAGCGTCGACTTGCCCACCGAGGGCTTGCCGACCAGGCCGATCCGATAACTCATTGGCGGATCGAGGGAGTCGGCGCCTAAACGGGTTTCTACCTCGGTGTGGCCGTGTGAAGTGGTTTCACGAGTCGCAGTGACGAGGGCCGAATCGGCATGGCATACGCGGGCACGACACAAACGTGCACGGCCGATTACAATGAATACTTACAAGTACGCTGGTGAAATGTGTAAAGACGAACATGCAGCTTTCGCGCACCCTCCAGGCCGCCCTTCTCGGTGGCTCTTTCGCCGGATTTGCCCACGCCCTCCTCGTCTACGGACTGTTCAGTCTCTTCGAGTACCAGGCCGTCGTTCCGAACGCCCCGATGGCAGCCATCCTGCTGGGAAGTTTCTGCCTCGGCTTCGTCGCCATCGGGTGCAGTCTCTACACGCGGCTACTCACACCCGGGATCGGCTTCGGGGCGCTCGTCACTGTCGTGAGCGTCGTCGAGCTTACGACGCCCGGACCGGAACGAATCGGCGAACTTGGTGGCGCCATCGTCGTCGACGGGGCGTTCTACGTTCTGTGGTACGCCGAGTCGTGGGCCGTCTGGCTCTCGCTCTTGCTCGTCGGCACGATCGCGGAGTACGCGATCAGGAGCCGGTACGAGCTCGGCAGCGACGGTGTCCGACCGCTACCAACCCTGTCCCGGTCCCGTTCGACCGGCATCACACTCGTCGGCACCGTCAGCGTCCTCGTCGGGATAGCGGTCCTGACGCAGCTCGAAGCGAGCCACAACTGGGACCTCACCGCCTCGATCCTCGGCGGTGGGTTCGCGACGATGGCCACCGCGATTGCGCTAGGCGCCGTGCTCGGTCGCGGCCTGCTCGCACCCGTCGCCCTCTACACAGTGGTCGTCCCGACGGCCATGGGTACAGAAGTGTTCACGGCCCCCGATAGCGGGATGCACGTTCTCGCGATCGGGATGCTCGCTGCGGCCTCCATCGGCATCGTCGTCATCGAGACCTCCATCCGGACTGGAGTCCGGCGCGTACGAAGCGCACGGGCGCTGACCGACGGAACGATCCCATCAGCCGCTGACTCGCCCGAGCACCACGCGGACTGAACGGCCAGACAGTGCCCATCGGTACCGGCCGCTGCACATCCCGGTCCGACCGAAACTGCAAACTCGGACGCGGCGAAGATGACTCCTATGTCAGGAATCGTCTTCTTCGGAACCCGATCTCGCGAATCGGTCGTCGAATTTTACGTCGAACGCGTCGGTGCCGATCACTGGCTCGAACAACCCGACTGTACGATCCTGCGCTACGACAATCAGCTGCTCGGGTTCTGTGACCGCGACCGCGCCGAGACCGACGGCACGATCACGGTCGTCTTCGATTCGGCCGCGACCGTCGACGACGCGTACGAGCGACTCTCCGACGTCGCCCACGACGAGCCCGTCGAGAACGAGCGCTATCGAATCTACCAGTTCTTCGCCGACGATCCCGAGGGACGAACGGTCGAATTCCAGACGTTTTTACACGAGACCGAACCGATCTGAGCCGAGGACCACACGAACGACGTTGGAACACGAATCCCTGCGGCGTTGCCCGGACCAGGACAGTCCAGTCACGACCGCACGGCCCGTTCAACCGCTGGACCGAGGAGCCTAAGACGGAACGGGCCCGAAACCGGGATACACGATGTGGTACGTCCTCCTTCTGGCGGGCCTGTTCGAGATCGCCTGGGCGATCGGGCTCCAGTACTCCGACGGGTTCACGAGACCGGGTCCGACGGTCGCGACCCTGATCGCCCTCGCGATCAGTATGGTCCTGCTCGCACGGGCGGTCACGGAACTCCCGATTGGGACGGCCTACGCGGTGTGGACGGGCATCGGTGCCGTCGGGACCGCCACGCTCGGCGTAGTCCTCTTCGACGAACCCGCGACGCTCGCACGAGCCGGCTTCATCGGGCTCATCGTCGTCGGGATCGTCGGTCTTCACCTCGCTGGCGGGCACTGACGGAGTGGGGGGAGTGACACGACCGGTGCGTGAGCGAGTGGTCGCTGACGCAAGTGATGCGGCTACTCGCTGACGCGTTGTAAGGCGAGTTCGATCGCCGCGAGGGAGCCGTCCACGTTGGACGGGTTGACGCGCAACAGTCCGTGGGGTTCGTACGAGTCCGAGTAGTCGAAGAGTCGATTCACCTTCGCTCGCGGGACCTGAATTTCCTCGACGGCCGAGAGCGAGTAGAGCATGGTGAACGGCTCACCCGTCTCGAAGGCGTCGCTGGCCCAGCCCTCGTCGTCTTCGACCGTCGTCTCGACCCGCCCCGTGGCGACGTAGGCGTCGTCCCGGAAGAACAGGACGAGATCGTCGGGTTCCAGTTTTGCGAAATTCGACTCGTTTCGCGAGCCGTCACTCACTCCCCAGAACCGAACCGACTCACCGTCGGCCAGGCCATCGGGGGCCTCGGGAACGGACGTCAGATCGACGGGCGATACGACGGTCTCGTCGAAGGCCGGCGACTCACACCGCGCGAGAAACACGTTCGACATGTAGTTGTCCAGATGGCGTTTCCGAGAGGTATTAAATAAAGTGGTGGGCGATTTACCTGCCGGATCGGGCCGTAACAGGCGCTTGAGGCGCGTAGAGAGTGGTTTTCCCCACTGAGCGGGACGTGATAATGCGACCGATTACGAGTCAGGTGTCGTGAACATCGTCGATCGTGCGGAACGTCGCAGGCGGCCTCAGCCCCAACCGGTCGCCCGCACTCGACCGACATCCAGTCGTGCGTAGTGCCAGAGCGTCCCCGAGAGTCCGTCGGCGGCGATCCGGCGTCCGGAGGTTTCGACGAGTCGCTCCGGGCAGTAGCCGGTCGGATACTCGGCAGCGAGTCGCCGACTGAATGCCGTATCCTCGTTGGGAACGTCGGGGAAGCCACCGAGTGCGTCGAACGCCGCCCGGTGAACGAACGTGTTGAATCCCGGGAGGATGGGGTGGGTGAGTCGCGGGAAGAGTCGATTGATGGTCCCCTGCATCAATTTCGCCCGGACCGGGCCGGAGATCCGGCAGTACGAACTCGCCGCGGCGAGGCCAGTTCGATCGACGTACTCGAGCATCGTCGAGAGGTACGATCGGGCGAGAACCGTATCCGCGTCGACGAACGCGAGCCACTCGCCAGTCGCCCGGCGGGCACCGGCGTTCCGTGCTGCCGCGATGCTCCGATCCGGTTCGGTCACGACGGCCGCCCCATGGTCTCGGGCGATCGAGACCGTCTCGTCCGTCGATTCGCCGTCGACGACGATGACCTCGTCGAACGACGCACCTGTAAGGTCCCGACAGGAGGACAGCGTCGCGGCTATGTACGCCGCTTCGTTTCGGGCGGGGATCACCGCACTCACCGATCGGTCGGTGGGACTGGCCCAGGGCCGATGTCCGGGGTCGGACAGGCGATCGGGCTCGCGTCGGCCGACCATCGTCACTCGAGAACACCGACCACGCTCGTAAACGATACCCCTGATCGGTCGCTCGGAGAGCGGTGACGAACGGGCGTTGGATCGACCGATCCACGTGGGTACGCTGCGTCGGTGGACAGCACGCGCCGGATAGCACCCCCGACTCGATCGAAGTAAACTCCCTAATAGTGGTATGGTATACCATCGCATTTCAGCCGATGTAGGAGTTATTTTGTGTATCGAGTCCAGTTTGTCGATGAGGACAACACACCGAGTCGGTTCGAGTCAACCATGAAGGAATACGACTTAGTCATCGTCGGCGGCGGGATTAGCGGGGCATCGCTGTTGTACACTGTCGCAGAGTTTACTGACGTCGAACGCGTCGCACTCGTCGAGAAAGAAGACGAGATCGCGGCCATCAACTCCCATCACACGAACAACTCCCAGACGCTTCACTTCGGGGACATCGAGACCAACTACACCCTGGAGAAGGCCGAGTCCGTCAAGGAGGGGGCCGAGATGGTCGCCGGCTACCTCGAGTCGAACGATTCCGACCGCGAAATGCACTCGAAGCGCTCGAAGATGGTGCTCGCGGTCGGCGACGAGGAGGTCGACTCGCTCGAACGACGCTACCACGAAGAGGGATTCGGCGACCTCTTCCCGAAGCTGGAGGCGATCGACCGCGACGAGATCGCCGAGATCGAGCCGAAGGTCGTCGAGGGCCGCGACCCAGGGAAGGAGATGCTCGCGCTCCAGACGCCGGACGGCTACACGGTCGACTACGGCAAACTCGCGAAGTCGTTCGTCGACGAGGTCCGCGACGACGACGGCGTCGACGTCTTCACCGGCACGGAAGTCACGGAGATCACGGACGAGGACGACGGCTTCGTCATCGATACCGACGCCGGCCACTTCGAAGCCGACGCCACGGTCGTCGCTGCCGGGTCACACAGCCTGCAGATCGCCCAGGAGATGGGCTACGGCGAACACCTCTCCTTGCTCCCGGTCGCCGGCAGCTTCTTCACCGCCGACGAGGGCCTCCTCAACGGCAAGGTCTACACGCTGCAGATGAAGAAACTGCCGTTCGCCGCGGTCCACGGCGACGCCGAGGTCCACGATGGCGATCTCACCCGCTTCGGCCCGACGGCGAAAGTCGTCCCCGCACTCGAACGCGGGCGGCTCTCGACAGTCCCCGACTTCTTCGACGTCTTCGGGCTCAGCCCGAGTTCCTTCCTCAGCTACACGAACATCCTCGCAGACCGCATCCTCTTTCCCTACGTCGTGAAAAACCTGCTGTACGACCTGCCGGCCGTCGGCCCGCGCGCCTTCCTCCCGCACGTCAAGAAGGTCGTCCCGACGGTCGAACTCGACGACATCGAGCGGGCGAAGGGCTACGGCGGCGTCCGCCCGCAGATCGTCAATACGCGCACGAAGTCCCTCGACATGGGTGAGGCGACGATCACCGGCGACGATATCGTCTTCAACGTCACGCCCTCGCCCGGCGCCTCGACCTGTCTGAAAAACGCCCGGCGCGACACGAAACAGGTACTCGAGTTCCTCGGCGAGGAGTACGACTTCGACGTCGACGCCTTCGAGGACGCGACGATCGGCAACTTCCCGCACGAGCGCGACGAGGACGAAACGGTCGAGGAGGCCACGGCGACGGACGACGCCGAGCCGATCGCCGCCGACGACGACTGACGGGACAGCCGATCGATCCGACACCGATTCTGCCGCGACCCGGCGCCTTTTCCACGTGAACGCCCACGTTCTTCCCATGAGCGACACTGTCGACCAGCTCACCGTCTACTCCGATCACGTCTGTCCGTTCTGCTACCTCGGACGGCGCTCGCTCGAAACGTACGAAGAGACCCGCGACGACCCGCTCTGCATCGAGTGGCACCCGTTCGATCTGCGTAGCGGGAAGCGCGGCCCCGACGGCGAAATCGACCACACCGTCGACGACGGCAAGGACGAGGACTACTACGAACAGGCACGCCAGAACGTCGAACGCCTTCAGGACGAGTACGGCGTCGACGACATGCTGAACCTGGACGAGGTGCCCGAGACCGACTCGCTCCCCGCGCAGATCGCCTCGTACTACGTCGACGACACCCACCCGGACGCGTGGCGGGCATTCGACGACGCGATTCTCGAGGCCCTGTGGATCGACGGCCGCGACATCGGCTCCCCCGACGTGCTCGCAGACGTCGCCGCGTCCGTCGGACTCGACGGCGACGAGATCCGCGAGGTGGCAGCCGACGAGACCCGACGAGACGAACTCGAAGCCCTGTTCGCCGACGCCCGCCGTCGGGGTGTCACGGGCGTCCCGACGTTCACCACCGACGAACACGCGGCCCGCGGTGCCGTCCCGCCGGCCCAGCTCGAACGCCTCGTCGAGGGTGTCTGAGTCGACACGACCGACGGACGAATCAGCTCCCAACGACGGTTCCCACGTCCTCGCACCCGACCGGGCGTTTATCCCAGATGAACACGAATAATCACCTATGGCACACCACGTCCTGGTTCCGTACGACGATTCCGAGCGATCGACCGACGCGCTCGAGTTCGCGATCGAGGAACATCCCGAGGCGACGATCACGGCCGTTCACGTGATCGATCCAAGCGACTTCTACGCGGCAACCGGCATGGAAGGCGGCGCAATGGCCAACTACGACGCCATCATGGAACACCAGAACGAACGGGCCGAGAACCTGCTCGAAGACGCCCGCGAGATCGCGAGCGACGCCGGCGCCGAGATCGAGACCGATCACGTCGTCGGGAGCGTCTCGCGTTCGATCCTGGAGTACGTCGACGAGCACGACATCGACCACGTCGTCCTCGGCAGTCACGGCCGCACCGGGGCCCGACGCATCCTGCTCGGCAGCGTCGCCGAGACGATCACCCGTCGCTCACCGGTCCCCGTCACCATCGTCCGGTGACGGACCGGCTATTTTGCGAAGCGAATCGACGGTAGTACCGTCGCACGGCGACACAACCGCCCCATTCATCGCTACATGCACACACCGACACAATCGTACCGACAGAAGTAGTCGAGTACCAGGCGACGCGGCGCTTACTGGAGGAAGTCGGGATCCGTCCGTTTTTCGGCGCGTTCGGCTGCGACGTGGTCGTGGAACGTCTCGAGATCGACCCCCTCTCGCTGGTCCTCGTAGCGGTCGCGCACCGAGATCGTGCCGTCGGCCTCCTCGTCGTCGCCGACGATGAGCTGGTAGGGGACGCGGTCGTCGTGGGCGGCACGGATCTTTCGGCCGAGCGTGGCGTCGCTCTCGTCGACCTCGACGCGGAAGTCGTCGAACTCGTCGGCGACCTCGTGAGCGTACGCGAGGTTGTCGTCCGAGATCGGCAGGACGCGAAGCTGTTCGGGCGCGAGCCAGAGCGGGAAGTTACCCTCGTAGTGCTCGATGAGCACCATGAAGAAGCGCTCGTAGCTGCCGTAGATGCCACGGTGGATCATCACCGGGCGGTGGGCCTCGTTGTCCTCGCCGACGTAGGACAGATCGAAGCGCTCGGGCATGTTGAAGTCGAGCTGAACCGTGGGGCCGTCCCAGCTGCGGCCGATGGCGTCCTCGAAGCCGAAGTCGATCTTCGGCCCGTAGAAGGCGCCGTCACCGTGTTCGACCTCGTAGTCCATCTTCGACTCCTCCAGGACGGATTCGAGGATCGACTCGGCGCGCTCCCAGATTTCGTCGCTGCCGACGCTCTTCTCGGGCCGCGTCGCGAGGGCAACCTCGTACTCTAGGTCGAACGTCTCGAGGACGGTGAAGATCATCTCGATGATCTGCTCGACCTCGGCCTCGATCTGGTCGGGCCGGACGAACAGGTGGCCGTCGTCGATCGTGAACGCCCACACGCGCGAGAGCCCGGAGAGTTCGCCGCGCTGTTCCTTGCGGTAGACCTTCCCGTCCTCCGCGTAGCGGATCGGCAGGTCGCGGTAACTCCAGGACTGATCCTGGAAGATGGCGGCGTGGCCCGGACAGTTCATCGGCTTCAAGCCGAACTCGTCGTCGCCAACGTCGAAGACGAACATGTCGTCTTTGTAGTTCTCGTAGTGGCCCGAGCGGTGCCAGAGGTCGGTCTTGAAGACGTGGGGCGTCTCGACGTAGTCGTAGCCCGCATCCCGGTTCAGTTCACCGACGAACGACGAGAGTTCCTGCAGGACCGTCTTTCCCGGCGGGTGATACAGCGGGAGGCCGGGACCCGTGACGTCCTGAATCGAGAAGAGGTTCATCTCGTTACCGATCTTGCGGTGATCGCGTTCTCTGGCTTCCTCCCGCCGCTCCAGGAACTCCTCGAGATCGCTCTCACTCTCGAAGGCCGTCCCGTAGATCCGGGTCTGCATCGGGTTGGTCTCGTCCCCACGCCAGTAGGCACCCGCGATCTCGAGCAGTTCGACGGCACCGATCTCGCCGGTCGAGTCGACGTGCGGGCCGGCACAGAGGTCCTCCCACTCACCCTGGGTGTAGAAAGTGACCGTCTCACCTTCCTCGGCCAATTCCTCCAGAAGTTCGAGTTTGTACGGTTCGTCGGCGAGGCGGTCCTCGGCCTCGGCGATCGAGACCTCCTCGCGTTCGATATCGAGGTCTTCGTCGACGATCGATTCCATCTCCGACTCGAGGGCTGGAAGGTCGTCCTCGTCGACGTCGAGTTGATCGAAGTCGTAGTAGAAGCCCTCGTCGGTGGGCGGCCCGATCGCCAACTGAACGTCGTCACCGAACTGACGCTCGACGGCCTGGGCGAGCGTGTGCGCCGCCGAGTGGCGCATCACGTCCAGGTACTCGTCGGACTGATCGGTGACGATCTCTAAGTTCACCCCGTCGTAGACGGGTGCTTCTTTGGCGACGAGCTCGCCGTCGAGTTTGCCCGCGACCGTGTCACTCCCGAGGCCGGGGCCGATCTCGTAGGCGCAGTCCTCGACGGTCGCGTCCGCGTCGACGTCGAGTTCGGACCCGTCCGGCAATACGACCGCTATTCCGTGCTGTGAATCTGGTTCTGACATGACTGTGATAGCGCGTGGTACTTCTCGGAGAAGCCCGATCCGGCGTCCGCGAACGCCGCCCGCTGGTCGACCGATTTCGACACAGCGACCGGTAGGTGTGGGTTAGAAGCGGGCGGAACGCCCTGTAAAGCGGACACCTACCATCGTGACTACGCGTAGCCCGGACCACAATAAAAACGTTTTGATGGTCGAGCCCCCGGCAGTCGGCGGGAACCGGCACGTGCCGGGTCCGCCCGGCGAGGACCGACGACGATCGGTCCAGTTTCGACCCTGGGAAGTCGCCGGACCCTGGCTCACCCGGCCGCGGACTCACTCCCGATCGGCGTCGGCGAGCAGTTCGCTCGCGGTCACCAGCGCATCCATCTCGACGCCCGCGTCCGCGACCGTCTCGCGGCCGCCCTCCTCGCGATCGACGACGACCAGCGCGCGCTCGACCGTCGCACCCGCGTCCCTGAGCGCCTCGACGGCCTCGACCAGACTCGTCCCGGTCGTCACGATGTCCTCGATCACGACGACCGACTCGCCCTCGTCGAGCCGGCCCTCGACGAGATTCGCCGTGCCGTAGTCCTTGCGCTGCTTGCGTGCGATAACGTACGGGACGCCTGCAGCGACGCTCGTCGCCGCCGCGAGCGGGACGCCCCCCAGCGCCACGCCGCCGAGTTTGTCGTCCGCGCCCAGGCGCTCGGCGAACGCGTCGGCGATCGCCGAGAGACAGGTCGGATCCGTCTCGAAGAGGTACTTGTCGACGTAGTACTCGCTGGTCCCCCCGTGGGAAAGTTCGAACTCGCCGAACTGTACGGCATCCGCGGCACGGAGCGCGTCGATGAGTGTCTGGTTGGTCATACCCGACGTGTACGAGGCGACCGAGATAAGCGGTTTGAAAGCAGATTCCTCGGTTCCGACAGCCCCATTGGCCCCACGTCTACCACGGTTCGTCCTTGAACCCGAACCAGTAGGCCAGGACGTTCGTCCCGACGTGGAGGATCGGCGTCAGCACGAGAATCACCGCCAGGACGCCGAGGGTGTACTCGTCGCGGAACCATCCCGGCGCGACGACGTACGCGAACACGAGCGCCAGGACGACGAAGTCGAGCTGGTCGACCACCGGAAACGGCGCGCCGCGGCGCCGGCCGGTCCGGCGTTTGAGGAACGACGCGGCGATGTCGCCACACATCGCCCCCAGCGGCAGGGCGATCGCCACCGCGAGCGGGAACGTCGGCAACCCGATCCCGATCGCCGAGCCAACTTCGCCCGCGATCGCGTTCAGAACGAACGCGAGCACGGCCCCCACGGCCGTCCCGACAGCGGTTCCGCGCCAGCTCTTACCGTCACCGAGCAGTCGCGACCCGCCAAGCGTCCGGCCGCCGTCGATCGGCCGCCCGCCGCCGGCCAGCACCGCCGCGTTGTTCGGAACGTACGCGGGCAACATCAGCCAGAACGCGACGACGATCGTCGAGAGTACTCCCATTCTCGATCGGTGGAACGAACTCACCCCTCTTAATCGCACTCACTTTCGGTCGTCACCCTGACACGGCCTCCAATCGCCCGACTACACGTGGACCAGCGTCGACCACCACGTCACCACACTCACCGCATCTGCCAGCGCTGCGTTCCCCGCCTATCAGTACCACGATGGTGGGGACGACCAGCGCGAATCATCAACGCACATATATCCCGCCTCGAAATGATCGCGTATGCTTCCCCCGATCGCGAGTCGTTTCGTCGCCGGTGAATCACCGGCCGACGCGCTCGAGCACGCTCGTGAGGTGAACGAGCGTGGCGTCTCAGTGATCCTGAATCGGCTCGGCGAACACTACGACGAACGCGGACCCGCCGAGGACGACGCCGCGGCCTACCGCGATCTCGTCGAAGAACTCGCGAACACCGACGTCGACGCCTGCATCTCGATCAAGCCGTCCCAGCTGGGACTCGACGTCGGCGACGACACCTTCCGCGAGCTCGTCACCGACCTCGTCGACCACGCCGCCGACCGCGACGTCTTCGTCTGGATCGACATGGAAGACCACCCGACGACCGACGTCACGCTCGACGTCTTCTGCGACCTCGCCCGGAAACACGACGGCGGCGTCGGTGTCTGCGTGCAGGCGAACCTCGAACGTACCCGAGCGGACGTCGAACGACTCGCCGACGTCCCCGGCAAGGTCCGCTTCGTGAAAGGCGCCTACGACGAACCCGCCTCGATTGCGTACAAAGACAAAGCCCGCGTCGACGAGGCCTACCGAGAACTCCTCGAATACGCCTTCGAGCACTTCGACGGCGGCATCGCCGTCGGCAGCCACGATCCCGAGATGATCGACCTGGCGAAACGGCTCCACGACGAACACGGCACGGACTTCGAGATCCAGATGCTCATGGGCGTTCGAACCGACGCCCAGTTCGATCTCGCCGCCGAGGGCTACGACGTCTGGCAGTACGCCCCCTACGGCGGCAAGTGGCTCTCGTACTTCTGGCGGCGCGTCCGCGAACGGAAGGAGAACCTGCTGTTCGCTCTCAGGGCCGTCGTCGGCCGGTAACCCACCGATCGCAATTTTGGGTGCCAGCGTGCCATCACCTGACACACCTCCGTTCAGTACACGCCTCACCCGGAACAAATGAACACGCTCATAGGGGCCGGGTGAGTGATTCCGAGCATGACCTCGTGGAAACGGGACTTCGCAAGCGGCCTCGTGGTCCTCGGCCCGATCCTCGTCACTCTCTTCGTTCTCTACTGGCTCTACGGCTACGTCGCCGCACTGGCGCCAGGGTTCATCCTGCCGGACGACTTCATCGTCGAATTCCTCGGCAACGGCGAGGCTGCCCAGCAACTGGCCGGGCTCATCCGGGTCCTGATCACGATGACGGTCCTCGTCATTCTCGTCTTCGCCATCGGCTACCTGATGCGAACCACCGTCGGCGACCTCTTCGAACGCCTCATCGACAACCTCGCCAACCGCCTCCCCGGCCTCCGCGTCGTCTACAACGCCTCGAAGATGGCCGCACAGACCGCCGTCGGCGAACAGGAGACGCTTCAGGAACCGGTCAAACTCGAAGTCTGGGACGACCTCCGAATGACGGCGTTCCGCACGGGAAAAACCGCCGAAGACGGCCGACAGCTCGTCTTCATCCCGACCTCGCCGAACATCACCAGCGGCTTCGTCGTGGAAGTGGAACCGGACAACGTCGAGGAACTCGACGAAAACGTCGAAGAAGCCCTCACTCGGGTTCTGAGCGCCGGCTTCGGCGATAGCGATCGTGACGGCCCCATGGGCGGCGGCATCCCGATCGACGTCATCGACGAAGGCACGACCACGACGGAGACGAAAACAGACGACGACTAACACCGAACTTTTACACTGCGTTTGTGTCTCGCTGGGTGCGCTAGCGCGCACCACAGCGAGTCGACACTCGGTAAAACTTCGATGAAAAGCACTCCTCCCTCCCCGACAGCCGCGCACAGCGCGGCTTTTGGGTCAGTCGTCGGCCCGCTCACAGCCTCCGGCTGCTCGCGGTGAACGCATGTGAGTCCGCCAGCCTTTCCCCGGGTCGTGACAACGGCGCTTCGCGCCGCGTCACTCCCGGCCGGCAGTCTTCATCCAATTCCCCCTTCAAACAAGAAGTTGGCCGTGAGCCCGGTTGCCGCAATACGGCGGCCGGGCGAACCGGGGAAGGGCAGGCATCTCTATCGAATTATTCCGCGAGTGAGGCACCGCCGAGCGAGCGGGCCGACGACTGATGTGGAGGGCGCTACGCGCCCGGAACGGAGGGAGGAGTGCTTTTCATCGAAGTTTTTCCGAGCGTCGGCGGACCGTGCGCCAGCAGCGCTGGCGTCGGTCCGCCAGAGCGCAGCGAAAAAGTTCGCTAGGGGTACGTGAACCACTCCTCGTGGTCGTCGGTGCGGCGTTCGACGACGTCGAAGAAGCGGGTCTGGAGTTCCTCGGTGATGGGGCCGCGGGAGCCGTCGCCGATCTCGACGTTGTCGACGCGTTTGATCGGGGTGACTTCGGCGGCGGAGCCGGTGAAGAAGAGTTCGTCGGCGGTGTGGAGTTCGCCGCGGGAGATGGTGGCGCCGTCGTGGACGGTGTAGCCGAGCTCGCGGGCGAGCGTGATGACGGTGTCGCGGGTGATGCCGTCGAGGATGGATTCGGCGAGGCCGGGCGTGTAGAGTTCGCCGTCGCGGACGAGGAAGATGTTCTCGCCGGGGCCTTCGGCGACGTTGCCCTCCTTGTTGAGGACGATGGCTTCGGCGTAGCCGTTGCGGCGGGCCTCCTCGCCGGCGAGCATGCTGTTGACGTAGAGGCCGGTGGTCTTGGCGTTGGTCGGGATCTGGCTGGAGGCGTGTTTCCGCCAGGAGGAGACCATCACGTCGATGCCGTTTTCGAGGGCGTCCTCGCCGAGATAGGTGCCCCACGGCCAGACGGCGATGGCGGTGCGGGTCGGACAGTCGCCGGGGCTGACACCCAGCGACTCGTAGCCGTAGAACGCGAGCGGGCGGATGTAACAGGAGGCCAGATCCTGTCGCCGGATGAGTTCCATCGTGGCCTCGGTGAGTTCTTCGCGCGTGTGGTCGATCTCCATCTCGTAGGGTTTCGCAGAATTGTAGAGGCGATCTAGGTGTTCCGGCCAGCGGAAGAGAGCGGGGCCGTCCTCGGTTTCGTAGCAGCGAGCGCCCTCGAAGATGCCGGTTCCGTAGTGCATCGCGTGCGTGAGGACGTGGATCTGGGCGTCCTCCCAGTCGACGAACTCGCCGTCCATCCAGATCGTGTCGACGTCCATCTCGTCGAAGCTTGCCATAAGAGAGGGATGGCGCGGCCATCTCTTAAAACCACGAGTGACGGTTTCGGCAGGGAGTACCGCGAGATGCGAGAAGCGGCATATATTCCCTGTAATAATCTAACCAAGTCATTTAATTAGCGTGAGGAATTACAACGAGGAGATGAGCGAGTTCACTGCCCTCACCTACGAGGACATCGACGAGGCGAAACGACCCAGTCTCGGCGAGGCTCTCGTGCCGGTCGTCGCCATCGTCGTCGCCCTCGGCGTCGGCTCCGGCTATCTCGGCCTCGCGCCGCACGCCCCGCTTCTCTGGAGTATCACGTTTACGGGACTGTTCGCCCGGTACCGACTCGGCTACGACTGGGACGGCGTCTACGACGCTGCAGCCGCCGGCCTCCGGATGGGGCTACAGGCGATTCTCATCCTGTTCGTCATCTACGGTCTCATCGCCACGTGGACCAGCGCCGGCACCATCCCCGGCCTGATGTACTACGGCCTCGGTGCGCTGTCACCGACCGTCTTCCTGCCGGCGACAGCCATCCTCTCGGCGATCGTCGCCTTTGCCATCGGTTCCTCGTGGACCACCGTCGGCACCCTCGGCGTCGCCTTTATCGGGATCGGGAGTGGCCTCGGGGTCTCCGCGCCGATGACCGCGGGCGCCATCGTCTCCGGCGCCTACGCCGGCGACAAGCAGAGCCCGCTCTCGGACACCACGAACCTCGCCGCCGCCGTCACCAACAGCGGCCTCTACGATCACATCAGGGCGATGCGGACCGGGACCGCCGTCGCGTTCGGCCTATCGCTGGTCGCGTACGCTGGCCTCGGCGTCTACGCGATTTCTGGCGGCGGTGCAGACGTCGCGAGCATCAGCGAACCGCTCGCGAACTCGTACGCGCTCGGGCCCCTGGTCTTCCTGCCGCTAGTGGTCACGTTCGGGCTCGCCATCCGTGGCTACCCGCCGCTGCCGTCGTTGATCGCCGGCATCTTCGCCGGCGTATTCACCACGATACTCGTACAGGATGTCGGCTTCGCCGCCGCGTGGGACGTCTTTCTGAACGGCACCAGCCCCGAGACGGGCAGCGAACTCGTCAATGGCCTCCTGACGACTGGCGGCATCGCCGGCTCCGCGTGGACCATCGCCGTCGTCGTCGCCGCGCTCTCGCTCGGCGGCCTGCTCGAACGCACGGGCGTGCTCGCGACACTCGCCCACCACCTCACCAGTGCCGTCTACTCACCCGGCTCCCTCGTCGCCGGCACCGGCGCCGCCGCGATGGTGACGAACGCGTTCTCCGCCCAGCAGTACATGAGCATCGTCGTCCCCGGCATGAGCCTCCGCAGCCTCTACGAGGAGTACGGCCTCGACGAGACCGACCTCTCCCGGGCCGTCGAAGCCGCCGGCACCCCCACGGGGCCGCTGTTCCCGTGGCACGCCGGCGCCGTCTACATGACCGGCGTGCTGTTCCCGAACGTCGCCGGGGCCACCTCGTGGCTGTGGCTGCCGTTCTACTTCTTCGGGTTCCTCTCGCCGCTCGTCCTCTTCGCGATGGCGTTCTCCGGTCACGGCTACGACCAAAGTCGTGACCGCGTGGACGCCGCTGTCGTCGCCAACGACTGATATCCTCGCTCTTCGATTCGTGAATCGCTACCCGCAGCAGTTCGGCCAGCGCTACGAGCGCACTGGCAAGCAATGGTGACAGTCGTGGGGCGTTCCAGAGACGGCGGACCGTCGTCCCAGGGACGCCGTTGAAGAGCGCGTCGAGCGAGTTACTCGCCGAGGACGTCCAGAATCTCGCTGCCCTCGAGATAGACGAGGTCGTGCCGGGCGGCGTAGGCACGGGCGTCGCGAGGCGTCACGGCGCCGCCGGTCTCGTCGTCTAACATCTCGCAGACGACGACGGCGGGGTCGGTGTCGGCCGCGTCGGCCAGGGCGAGGCCGAGTTCGGTGTGGCCCTCGCGCTGGGCGAGGCCCTCCGGGGCGGCCTTCAGCAGGTGGACGTGGCCGGGAACCCGGAATCGATCGGCGAAATCGGCGGCGTCGGGGTTACCTGCGGCGTCCGCGAGTTCGCGGATCGTCAGCGATCGGTCGTCGTCGGTGATGCCGGTGTAGGTGTCGCGGTGGTTGACGGTGAGTGAAAACGACGAGCGGTCGTCGTAGCCGAGTTCGTGGTCACCAGCGGCGGGGTGATCCACCGCCTCCGTGTAGAACGGCAGGTCGAACGCCTCGGCGACCTCGTGAGAGAGGGCGACGCACACGAGGCCACCCGCGTCGTTGCGGAGACGGGCGACGGCGTCGGCGGTGACCGCCTCGGCGGGGTAGATCAGGTCGGTCTCGCCCTCGCGGTCGGCAGCGTCGTGGACACAGACGGGCTCACCGCGGCTGAAGGCGTCGATGGCGCGTTCCAGTGCGTTCGCGCCGGTCTGGTGGCCCGACATCTCAGTCGTCTCCGACATGGACGATCACCTGATCGCCGTCGGTCAGGTCGAGGCTGTCTCGGAGTTTCTCCGGGGCGATGAGTTCGAGCTGGTCCTCGTCGTGGTGGGTTCGTTCCGGCGCGATCGTGTGGGCGTCCGTGTAGGTCTCGCCGTCGGCCGTTTCGATCGTGGCCGGGTGACAGACCGCGGGGCCGTAGGTTCGCTCGTCGTCCTCCCAGCCGTCGATGGGAACAGGTTCGACGGCGTCCATCGCGCGGCGGCGACGGACGCTCTCGTCGCGAAGTTCGACGTTAAGCGTCCCGGGGAACGGATCGTAGCCGAGGCGGTCGTCGAACTGACGCTGATAGCCCGGGAGCGAGATGTAGTGGCGGCCCTCGCCCATGCCGCTGGTGATGGCTCCCTCGAGATCGACCTGGGGCGCCGTCTCGAAGAGGCGCCGGTACTCCTCGTAGGCGGCCCGCAGTTCGTGTTCACCTTCGTCCGTGACGACGACCCACTGGCCGTCGCTGACCGTGTCGCGCTCGATCAGCCCGGCGCTCTCGAGGCGCTGGAGGCGTCGCGAGGCCGTCTGGTTCGAGGCGTCGAGTTGCTCGGCGAGGTCGGCACACGAGATCTTGACGTCGCCTTCGAGCCCGCCCGTGAGGGCGAGCAACTTCAACGTGGCCCGTTCGTCGTGGCCCACGACCGACGTCGCTGTGACTGACATACCTCACGCTTCCGCCTCGGGCGGTAAAAGCATACCGGATGTGGGGTGCATTCCAGAAATGGAATACGGAGTAGCCGTCGCGAACGAGCCGTTTCTGTCCCAACTCAATCGGCTCCGGCGATATGAACCCGTCGGGTGCGGGAACCGGCGACTGCATCTGGTGCATCCGGGAATCACATTCGCTGGCGGTGTCACTCCCGAATCAGCGGCGTGCCGTCGGCCTTCGGTCCGAGCCGCGGGCCCAGCGGGGACTCGTTCGGATCGACGACGCGGCGCTGTTCGTAGTCCGTCGACCGTTCGACGGGGATTCGACCGATCGATGAGATGAGGTCGGCGTAGTCGGCGACCGACCGGAACTCGCCGTACTCGCCGCCAGCGCGCTTCGTGATCTCCTCCGAGAGGATCGTCCCCATGAAGTCGTCGGCGCCACAGGCGAGCATCGAGAGGCCGCCCTCGTCGCCGTACTTCACCCACGAGGACTGAATGTGTTCGATGTTGTCGAGGAAGAGGCGCGAGACGGCGATCATGAGTTCGTCCTCCGCGCGCGAGGCGCCGCCGGAGACGACGCCGTGCTCGTACAGCGGCGTGTTCTGGTGGATGAACGAGAGTGGGACGAACTCCGTGATCGCACCGTCGACGCGCGCTTGCAGGTCCCGGACCCGCTTCAGGTGCAGCGCGCGGTGGGCTTCGTTCTCCACGTGGCCGTACATGATCGTCGCCGTGAGCCCCATCCCGACGGAGGCGGCGGCTTCCATCGCGTCGAGCCACCCCTGGGTGTCGATCTTGCCGGGACAGATCACGTCACGTACCTCGTCGACGAGGATTTCGGCTGCAGTTCCTGGAACTGTATCGAGACCGGCCTCGTGGAGGCGCCGGTAGATCTCCTCGTAGGACCAGTCGGTGCCGCGACGGGCGTGGGCGGCCTCCTCTGGCGTCATCGAGTGGACGTGGACATCGTCGACGCTCATCGCCTCTATCTGGTCGACGTACGTCCCTGGATCAGTTTCGTAGGTTTCGGGGCGTTTGTAGTTCAGGTCGCGATAGGCCGCCTTCGGGCCGTGCTCGTCGACGTACCCGTCCAGAATCGAGCGATGTTCGTCGTCGAGTGCGAACGCGGGATGGAGGCCGGAAACGGAGGTCACCTCGTAGATACCGCGATCGACTGCATCGGCGACGATCTCGCGACTCTCCGCTGGCGTCTTGGTGAATCCCGGTACCTCGACACCGTCTGGGGCATCGTGATCGGATTCGAACGTGTGGGCGGCGTCCTTGAAGTTACAGAACAGGCACCCGACGTTGCACGCGGTCGTGACGTTGTTGTTCAGGTTCGCCACGAACGTGACCTCGTCGCCGACGATGTCCTGACGCCGATGATCGGCGGCCTGGAGCACCTGCTCCTTCCGGCGCGTGTCGATCCCGTCGACGCCGGTCCCGGTCGTCAGCAGTTCGATCGCGTCGTCGACCGTGAGGCGGACGCCGTCGCGGGCCTTTCCGAGCGCGTTCTCGAACGACTGGTCGGTCTCGGGGACGACGTCGAACGAGACGTCGAGCTCGTCGGCACCAGCCAGCTGCGCTCTCCCTTCGGCTCGGCCGTCGTCACCCGCTCCGGGTCGAGCGGCGTCACCCGCGCCCGCAGTTCCGTCCATCAGGGAAGGGAATCCAGTGTACCCGCAAAAACGTGGTGGTCCCCGACGGATGTTGCTGGAACGAGTCAGTGTATCATGGTGCTGGAACGAGTCGGATCGGGCGAACTGTCGGGCCACACTGAAAGGTTGATGGGGGAGGGCCGCAGTTGCTCGGGTATGGACACCGGTGTGCAGGTCGCGTCGGGAAGCGTGATGGGCGACCGAGACGATATCGCGTCACGATCGAATGCCCGGAACGCGGTGATCGCATGACGTCAGTCAAGGAGTTTCAGATCGACGAACCGGCGACAGCGACCGAACTGGGTCGGGGCTCGTTCGTCTTCACCGACGACTACTCGGTCTTCGACTGGGGAAAGATGCCCGACGAGATCCCCCAAAAAGGCGAGAGCCTCTGTACGATGGGGGCGTACAACTTCGAACGGCTGGAAGCTGCCGGGGTGGCGACACACTACCGCGGCGTGGTCGACAACGGACGGGCGGTCCCGCTGACCGACACGACCTCGCCACCGCGCGAGATGGCGATCGACCTCACGCAAGTTCCCGACCTGCCACACGAAGGCCGCGACTACGACTACGACGCCTACCACGCCGACGCGGGCGAGAACTTCCTGATCCCCCTCGAGATCGTCTTCCGCAACCGTGTCCCCGTCGGGTCGAGTCTCCGCCGGCGGACCACCCCGGCCGACCACGGGCTCGACCTCGACACCTGGCCCGAGGAAGCCGTCGATCTGGAGACCCCGATCGTGGAGTTCTCGACGAAGTACGAAGAGTCCGATCGCTACCTGGACCGTGCCGAAGCCGACGCGATCGCCGGCGCGGCAGCGATCGACGAGCTCGACTCACTCGCCCGCGAGGTCAATCGCATCGTCACGAAACAGGCGAGTGGCGCCGGCCTCGACCACCAGGACGGCAAGATCGAGTGTCTCTACTACGAGGGCGAGATCCGCGTCGCCGACGTCGTCGGCACCTTCGACGAGAACCGCTTTGGCTACGAGGGCACACAGCTCTCGAAGGAGGTACTCCGCCAGCACCACAAGCGCACCCAGCCCGAGTGGGTCGACGCCGTCGACGCGGCGAAAGCCGAGGCCAAACGAACCGATCGGGCCGACTGGAAGGCCCTGTGTGAGCGGGAGCCGGAGCCCCTCGACGAGAGCGTGCTGCAGACCGCTCGCGACATGTATTGTGCCGGGACCAACGCCTACACGGGCACCGACCACTTCGACGCACCGGCGCTGTCGACGGCCATCGGCGCCGTCAGTCGACTGTAGTCCCCGCGTGGTGGCGACCGGGACGCGTGATAGCGACCGAATTCACTCTTCTCACCGGCGGTCGTCCGTCGACCGTTGACTGGTCGGCCACCGTGTCTGGTCCTCGATACCGACTCGATCCTGGCTATCGACTCGATGCGCCTAGAGGTCGTACTGTTCGCGTACGAGGTGAGCGATGCCCCTGTCCTCGAGGACGGCCATCGGCGCGAGCATGTCGAGTTGCACCACGCCCGGGAGGCGACCGATCTGGACGCCGCCGGTGAACGTACAGCGCGCCCGGACCTCGCCTTCCGTCATCTCGAGCAGGTCGCCGGCGCGATCGAAGGCGTTCTGAGTCGCGTCGTTGATCGTCGCACCCGACCCAATCACCTGGATCGGTCCCATGTCGTCTTCGAGGGTGGTCCGATGTGCGTCGGCGAGGTCGCGACCGGTCTCGCGCTCCGCGTCGCTGTAGGGTTTGCTGATGAACGGGAGGTCCGCCTCGTTCGGGAGGAGGAGCGGACCGTCGAGGTCCAACCCCTCGACGACCTCGACGTCCATCTCGACGGTGCCTGTGACGTCGGTGGTGTGCAGTGAGAGTTCGCCGTCGCCCTGGTTCGCGTGGAGGTCGCCGACGTAGACGCCCGCACCGTCGACCTTGACGGGGCAGATGAGCGTCGCGCCGGCCCGAACCTCCGGGACGTCCATATGGCCGTCGGTCCGGGCACCGAGGGCTGCCTCGCTCTCGAGGCCATATTCGTGTTCGGCGCCGATCAGAGACTGACCAAAGTCGCCCGCGTTGTGGGAGTCAGGAATCGTCACGGACGGCGTCGTTCCGACGTTGCCGATGAACGGGCGAAGTCGACCGAGTGTCCCGGGCATCTCCGTCGGTTCGTACAGCAGAATCGGGTGCTGGCGGGAATTTTCGGGGAGGTCCATCACCGATTCGGCGTCCTCGGCGAGGGCGTGCGCGCCCTCCTCGTCGACAGTCACGCCGACGGTGTGATCGTCGTCGAAGGCCACCGTGTACCCGTACTCGAACCCGAACGGGGAGGCGTTCGCGCCACACTCCGCACACCGAATCGCGTCCTCGCCAGTGCCCTCGACGACGGTTTCGGGCCACTCTGCGCCGCACTCCGGACAGCGGTGATCGACGAACGGGTCGTCGCCGAACGCGCCCTCGCGCTCCGCCATCGACCCCGTGCTGGTCGCGAGGCTCGTCACCTCGACGTCTCGGATCCGCAGCGCGACGGCGTCGCCGACCTCGGCACCCTCGACCCGGATCGGTCGGGTCACCTCGTGGCCGCCCCGGAAACTGGGCGTGATCATCGGCCCCCAGCAGCCGGGCGGCGTGTGTGTCGTGATCGTCCCGCCGTCGGCGACCGTGCCCGCCCACTCCTGGTCCGGCCCGACGAGTCCGGGTGTGTACCGGTCGACGAACAGTTCCTGCGCTACTTCTTGCTGTGCCATACCAACCCATACTCTGCGGGCGGGCATAAGTTCGTCACCGGCACCGTTCGACACGCCTGCGCGAGCCGGCGCGCCTCCCCGCTCACTTCACGAAAAGTCTCGCTGCTCGCGGCTTCCTGCGGTCGCCGCTTGCCGTTCCGTGATCCTCGCCTTCGCTCGGATCTCGCTGCTCGCCGCTTCCTGCGGTCGCCGCTTGCCGTTCCGAGATTCTCGCTACCGCTCGAATCTCGCCGCTCACGGCTTCCTGCGGTCGCCGCTCGCCACTTCGAGGCGACTCACGTTCGTTCGCCGCCTCGCACAATACGAAAGCGTTTTTGAGCCTGCTCGCGCGCGTTCAGGTAATGACAGCCTACACCGCGACGGTGACCGTGCGACTCAAGCACGGGGTGCTCGACCCCGAGGCCGAGACGACGAAGCAGGCCTTAGAGCGCCTGGACTTCGAGCTCGACGCGCTGCGCTCGGCCGACCAGTTCGAGATCGACCTCGACGCGGCGGACGCCGACGCGGCCGCCGATCGGGCCGGGGAGATGGCCGAACGGCTGCTCGCGAACCCGACCATCCACGACTACGAGGTCGACGTCGCCCAGCGATGACGGTCTCGATCGTCAGATTCGGCGGCTCGAACTGCGACCGCGACGCCGAGCGCGCACTCGACCACCTCGGCATCGACGCGGAGATCGTCTGGCACGAGGACGGCCTCCCCGCCGACACGACCGGCGTCGTCCTGCCCGGTGGCTTCTCCTACGGTGACTATCTCCGCGCCGGCGCGATGGCCGCCCAGTCGCCGATCATCGACGAGGTCGAATCACTGGCAGCCGAGGGCGTCCCCGTACTCGGCGTCTGCAACGGCGCCCAGATCGGCTGTGAGTCGGGGCTGACCGAAGGTGCGTTCACGACGAACGAGAGCGCGCGATTCCAGTGTGAACACGTGTACCTTCGTGTCGAACGCGACGACACACCCTGGACCGCCGCCTACGACGAGGGTGACGTGATCGAGATCCCCATCGCCCACGGCGAAGGCCGCTACGAGATCGACGCCGATCGCCTCGACACACTCGAAGCCGAGGATCGGATCCTCTTTCGCTACTGCGACGAGAACGGCGACGTGACCGACGCCGCCAATCCGAACGGCTCCCGCCACAACGTCGCCGGCGTCCTCGGTGACCGCGAGACGGTCGCCGTGATGATGCCCCACCCGGAACGGGCGACGATTCCCCACGTCGGGATGACCGACGGCCAGGGCGTTCTCCGGGCGTTCGAGTGATCGAGAGCGGGGGAAGTTCCCGTCCCCAGCCGGATCACATCGGATCGAAAACGGACAGGGTTCGAGACGAACGAGTGAACGGCACCGACGTGATCGTCCGGTGGGATGATAGGTCAGCTAAAAGATTAATGTGGAGCGGTATCCATCTCACAACGAAACCGACGGATTGGGGTAGGAATGAGAGCAGGGAAACAGGTCATCAACGTCGCACCCGCCGATGCGCGAGCGCTCCCGCTGGCCACGGACGAGACCGGCTGCAACATCGTCCGCGTCGACGCACCGCCGAAAACGGAAGCCGAGTACGCCGGGTTCGACGGGGTCGTGATCGGGCCGGGACTCGGGGAAGACGCGCTCGTAACGAGCTGTGAACTCGTCGCCGACTGTGCACCCGACGTCCCGGTTCTCGTCTTCACCGACGACGGATCCGAACACATAGCCGGCGAAGTGGTCGCCGCAGGCGCTGACGGATACGTGCCGGTTTCGGCCGGCGCGTCGACACTGCAAACGCGACTCGACGAAGTACTCGCGGTCGATTCGACCGAGCCAGATCGGTCGAGAGGCGTGTCGTCGCTCGACTGGAGCGCACTCGTCGTCGAGCAGTCACCGCTCGCGATCGTCGAGTGGAACCGGTCGTTCGAGGCCGTCCGCTGGAACGACGCCGCGACGGCGCTGTTCGGGTACGACGCCGACGAGGGACGCGGCGAATCGGCGTTCGAGGCCCTCTTTCCGCCCACCGACCACGCTGCCGTCGCAGACGAGTGGGAACGGGTCGTCGAGACGGGCGAGCCAATGCGGACGATACGCCGGAACGTCCGTGCGGACGGGAGTATCTGTCTCTGCGAGTGGCACGTCACACCACTGACCGACGACGGAACGGTCGTCGGGGTCCTCTCGTTCGCGGAGGACGTAACCGAAGAGGTCAGGCGGGCGGACGCACTGGAAGCACTCCAGTCGACGACGCATCGATTGATGCGCTCGAGATCGCGCTCGGAGATCGCGACCATCGCGATCGACGCGGTAAGTGAGGTAATCGACGATCCGCGGGCTGGCTTTCGATATCTGGATCCGGAGACGGAGGAGCTAGTCCTGTCCGCCTCGACGGGTTCGATCGAATCGACGATCGAGGGGACGCGAATCGGTGCCGGTGATGGCGTTCTCTGGGACACGTTCACGACCGGCGAGCCACAGGTGCTAGAGCGTGTCAGCAGCGACGTCGTCCCGTACGATCTCGAGGTCGAGGTTCGCGACGCGATCGTCATGCCGGTCGGTGAGGACGGACTGTTGACCGTCGCCTCCCGGGAAGAACGGACGCTCGGCGAGGCAGAGTACCACCTCGTCGACGTGCTCGCCGCGACCGCAGCTGTCGCCGTCGAACGCGTCGATCGCGATCGAGAACGCAGACGAGCGAAGACGATCGTCGAAACCGTCGGCGACGGCGTCTACGCCCTCGAACCCGACGGCACGTTCACGACGGTGAACGACCGACTGGCGGCGATGAGCGGGTACGGTCGCGGGCGCTTGCTCGGATCGCACGCCTCGCTACTCTTTCCTGACGGCGCGCTCGACCACGTTCAGGCCGATATCGACAGCGACGGAGCCACTGCCGGCAGCCACGGACAGCTGCCCGCAGAGACGGCAGCAGGTCACCGATCGGAAACGGTCGAGACGGCGGAAGTGGAACTCGAGACGGCGTCCGGCGACGTGATCCCCTGCGAGGTGACGGCGACGACGCTCGAAACGGTCGATCAGGCCATCGGAACGGTCGGTATCGTTCGCGACGTCAGCGATCGAAAGGCGATGAAACGGGCAGTGCTCGACCACCAGCAGAAGGTGGCGACGCTTCACGACGTCGTCGGCCGACTGGAAGCCTGTGAAACGCGAGCAGAAATTTTCGAAGAGACCGTCGAAGCAGCCGAAGGCGTGCTCCAGTTCGACGTCTGCGTGGTGACCGAGGCCGTCGACGATCACCTCGAGATACGCGTCCTCTCGGAGGGTGTCGACCGGTCGCAGTTCGAAACTCGCCGATCGATGGACGCCGGCATCGGCGGGCGCGCCTATCGAGCGGGAGAGACCAGGCGGATCGACGACATTTCGGCGGCGCCGGCCGCCG
>JGI2924J29684_1078054_pt1 | contig 29390 bp, 16 predicted proteins | sample BenlonsequencITS_FD_29684 | JGI IMG/M metagenome (IMG submission 29684)
TAAAGGCTGTGGGTGGTGATATCGAGACGTGTTGCAACGCTGGAAACAGAATGACCGCGATCAACAACCTGTTTGACTGCTCCAATTTTAAACTCTTCGGGATAATGCTTACCGCTCATGGCGCCTCTCATCAAGTCATTTTAAATGACTCTGAGGTGTCTGTTAAACCCGTGGCGATTCAGACATCTATCTGCCGATAGTATACCTTTACCGCTTTGTATCCTCTTTCTTAATCAAGAACGTTAATATTTAAGACTCAGAAAAAACTTATCATAAATTAATACCAGAATTTGTATCCTCCACAAAAAAATTAAGTATAGTTATTACTTAATTCAAATCTAAAGGAGATAACTTGATAAGAATATGAGCCAATCCTTGTAAATTTCCATCTTTTTTTTATACGCTGGATGGTTTTTTAACGATACTATAATATATAGCAACAAAATATATATACCGATTTTCATAAAAAATTGAAAATTTAATAGCTAAAACCTTAAGATAGCTAACACATATAACTATATATCCACCGTTCTCGTTTAAAATATTTGCAAGAATAAATTGTAATTTACACACATTGAATAAAAGGAAATTATCATGCTAAAAGTCTTCAATCCCTCACCTGTCCCGGTGGGGAACGTTGAATTTTTACAATCAGCACAAAGCTGGCAGAGGAAGACCTTATCACTTCAGGGATTAAATTTAGTACAGTCAGTGCTCATCAAGCTCACTACGGGTAAAATTACAATTACGACATCGTCCGGAGAACATATTACGATAATAGGGCCAATGTTAATATTTTTAGCAAAAGAGCAAACCATTCATATCATCCAGGAAGAGACCAATGAAAAGTTAAATTATAATTTAATTGAACTAGATTCCGCATCAATCAAAAATACTTATAATTTTTTTCTGTATGAACATGCAGAGTTTCATGCCCCCCTAACAAAACCGACTACAAAACATTTATTAGCGCCAATAGAAACAGGAGTAGCACGAGTATTCGATCTTTTATACACTTCAAATAAGAATCAGAAATTGCCACAAGATAAAAAACAATATTTAATAAGATTTCTACTTTCAGAGTTCATTTCTGAACCTGAGGCATTTTCTCTCTTTAGAGAACTATCGCAAAATTCAGTAGCCGAAAATATCTATAATATTATTATAAGTGACATAAGTCGAAAATGGACACTCAAGGATATTTCTGATTCACTTTATATGAGTTGCTCCACATTAAAAAGGAAACTAAAACAAGAGAACACCTCATTCAGCGAGGTTTACCTTAATGCGCGAATGAATAAAGCGGCAAAGCTTCTACGCAATAGTGAGTATAATGTTACTCGTGTGGCGTATATGTGTGGCTATGATAGTGCTTCTTATTTTACATGTGTTTTTAAAAAACATTTTAAAACAACGCCCTCAGAATTCCTATCTTTTTTGTCTTCCTCTCAATATCAATTTGTCAACTGAGATATATAGCAATGCAGTATAAGAATAAATTAAAGCATATTAATATAAAAAATGGCATCCTCTTACTCGCTGAAAAGTTTAATTTAACGTTGAGCGAAAAAAAGGTTATTTATTATATCGCAGCAGGGTTATCGGTAAAAAGCTGTTCAAACTTATTAGATCGAAACATCAAGACCATTTCAACCCAAAAAAGATCAGCTTATAGAAAAATGGCTATCACTACTGATGTGGAACTAATTCATTTAATGTTAACTGAGTTTTCTATTTCAATAGAGATAACTTGATTTGATCATAACATTCAGAAATACCATGATTAAAATAGACTAACAGTAAAGTACTGGTCACATAGTAACGTTCTATTGGAGGTGCAGTCATGTCAGTAATCTTACAGTTTCAGATATTATGATTTCACTACAATAGTTATTTATAATATAGGTTTTTTCGTGACGTCAATAGATTCATTGAGCAAGAAAATGATCAAATAGTTTTATAAGCGGTAATATTCATATCACCGCTTTACATATTGTATATAATCTGGCTTAAATCGCCACTACCAAAAACACTACCGTTTTAATCCCATACATACTAACCTAAACCTTTTCATCCATTCAGTTTCATTTTCGGAATACTTATCGTTGTATTACAACTTACAGTTCTTAAATGTTCATGTGAGAGTTCAATCTTTCGAGTAAATAACCTTTGTAGTGATATATCATGGGTCGCAAAAATGACAATACTATCTGAGTAAAGATGTTTTATTCTTTCCAGAAAATCTAAAGCGTCAGCGGTTGAAAGATAAGATGTCGATTCATCCAAGAGCACCATCTCCGGTTTTTTAAATAATGCGAGACATAATAAAATTTTTTGTTTTTCCCCATTGGAAAGGTTTAGCTCATCAACAAATTTTTCGTCTACGTTTTCTTTCGAAAGAATAAGATTTCTACAGCATAAAGTTAATATCTCTATGATATCACTATCATCAACAACACCATATATCATGAAATTTTCACGAAGCGAGCCCTTTATAAAAGAGCTGTTTGTAGAGTGATAAGCGATACAGCTCTGTATATACTCTTCAGAAATGTGTGTTATATCAACATTATTTAGCTTAACTGACCCTGTATAGCAATTAATAGAGTTTGACAGTGCTTTAATTAAAGATGATTTACCCGCTCCTGATGCACCAACAATGCCAATAAAATCTCCAGGAACAGCCGTAAATGAGAGCGGTTCGATCAGTTTTCGTTCGGCAAACGAAATAGATAATTTTTCAACTGATAGTTGTTGAATCCGTGATATATATATACCGCTATGCGATACAAATGTATCTTTATCTTTTAATAGCTCGCTTAAACTATTCATGATGTGAAACGAATGTAATCGTGATAAATATAACTTATTAACGCCCCCAACTAAAGCCCCTGAGAGCCGAGAGTTGATAATCATAATGGCAATAATAGAGGCTGTCGTCAAACTACCATTGACGACAGCAAAATAGGATGAAATAAACATCACAATCATAGAAACAAAAGAGTTAGCCTTTATCATTTCAGCCCAATGATGATTTTCAATATTCATTTCCATTTTGGTATATTCGTCACGATTAGTTTTATCCATCAATAGCTTTTCAAAAAAGGTGCTGCGTAGAAACTTCAACTCTTTTCTTTTTGCTTCTAATGATATTAACGTAGACATTTTTTCATAACTGGCGGTATTCGTTTGCAGCGTTTTTTTATAGGCAGAAAAACGGATGTAAACACAAAGAAAAGTTAACACTATATAATAGATAAACAGTGGGAAAGCATAAACTCCCATCATAACAAAAAGGCATACTATAAAAAGAAAAGTTAGTGAGAAATCTACTGAAATTAAAGGATAAGATTCCCAGAGTGATGCTACAGAAGATTCAATAGTGCGTATCTTTACTGCCGCATTTCTGCAGTTTGAAACTTTTAAAGCATATAAAAAAAAAGCATTGCATTTTATATTGTTACTTCTAATCTGAGATGACGTTTTGTCATAGATAATACTTTTTAAAATGAGTTCAAATATAACAAAAATTATAAATATTCCAGTAACAAAGAAAACTGAATGATAAGAATCACTGTAAATTAAGCGTGTGTTAAACAGATTTGAATAAAGTGGCGTCATCAAGGCAAAGAAAACCAAACCAAGAGAAAAATAACTCGCTCCAGGCGTCATCTTTTTGATAGCATCGAAAACATCCACATCGTTTATATTTTTTAATTCCTTGGATAAAAAAAATACTCGCTTGCTAAGCAACTCATCCTGTGTGACGATATCTGTAGATGTTAAATTAATCAGCTTATTCTTTTCTTTTTGTAAAATTAAAAAATAAGATTCTGTCCACTCTACTATAAATGTTTTTGGTAAATTGGCATAATCGTAAGAGTTATCTGTCGTTATTTTATAGTCAAAGAAGTTATTATTTATATAATCATTAAAATTCTGTAATACATCACACATCTCTTTGCTTTTATTTTTAAAAACAAAATCAATTTCTTCGACAAGACAATATTTTCTAATAATTTCAAAAAAGTTATTATTCATTTTTTTACTTCTTCTACAATACAAGTATTCTTTTTATTTTCATATATCGGTTGCTCTACAATAATTTTTTTATCTCCTAAGGCTGATTTGGCAACGATATAATTATAAGTGGTGTATTTTTTGGCCACCTCGAGACTTAAATTATTACCATATGTACAATATAGTCTGACTGCAACATCCGATGAACGTAACGGTAAGAGATCCTTGACTGACAAAGAAAATCCTTTACCCATGGCCGCGTCAATCTGATCTTTATTATCAGCTTCATAGGCTAGATTTGCCGAATCAAGCTTATTGTCTTTCGTTATAGCTACAGATAGCAAATTAGCTAATAATACAGACAGTAATAATATCATTACTGCCACAGCGGAAGATAATGCAGAAACAAATCCAAGCATAGTTTACGTTACCATACATTAAATACAATATTATCGCCGACTAACGCTGTAATGTAATTTAACAGAGTCACTTTCTTACTTAGCGCATATACATTAACCTGGACACCCTCTAACTCAGGAGGGACTATGATTTTATCATCTGGCTTTATTTCAACTTTGTAATAACGTTCAGCACCATTTTTTTCATCATCTGAGAACGAATCAGCACTTATCCTCGTAATTTCACCTGAGAGTGTTTTTTTATAGCCAGGTGAATTCACAGTAATTTTTGCCGTTGTGCCCATAAAGATAAAAGGCCTGTATTTTGCTAAAATACGAGCATCAATGACTTTACTTTCATTACTTTTCTTTATTGTCATTACTGGCTGTGAGTTTTCAACATAAGAACCCTTCTCAAAGCTACGTTCAATACTTAATATTATGCCATTCGTCGGTGATAAAACACTATTAGCCTTAATTTTATTTCTTAGTAGTTCCAATTGTCCCCGATTTTCAAGACGTTCTCTACGTAACTGTTCCAGTTGTTCAGCATTGTTATTGAGTTGCTCAAGGACGCTACTACGAAACCTATTGTTTGCCAGCTTAATGTCATTCTGTAATGAGAGTAAACTGATCTCCCCTGTAGTTATTTGAGATATAATTTGACTTATTTCAGTTTTATTATTTATTATCTCTATTTCTGGCGCACGGGCCGATTTAAGTAAATTTCCTTTCCTTTTCAAAAGAAGCAATCGATCGTGAAGATCGTTTTTTTCTTCAATCATCTTCTCCTCTCTGAGCTTTAAATTCTTTTCTTCATTTCTTAAAGAAAAATACTCATTCAAAAGCTTATAAGCACTAAGTTCCTGACTGAAGAAATCTTTATTTTCCGTACTAAACTCACTTTCCTCGGATATTTCTCCAGCCAGGAGTATTTTAAGCAATCGCTGATCCTCTTCCAGGCTAACGATCCGTCTGTCTGCAAATAATACTAACTCATTAAGTGTTTTTTCCTGGTGAAAGACATCAAGGTTCGTATACGAAAAAAGTATATCTCCGATATTAACCTTTGAGCCAGTTCTTAAATCAAATTTATTAATAAATCCTGAATCAGGACTGACTATTACTAGTTTATCTGAAGCACCGGTTATCACGCCAGTACCAGGAGAGACAATATCAATTTTCGCCACACAAATATAAACAATCAAAGCAGCAACGGTCATAAAGACCGCTAACATCTTTCGCGATAGTAGGTTATTGTTCATATCACAAACTTAACAGTTCGCCAGATACCTGTAGCAAAGATATCTTGTTGATAGCATCACTAATTTTCATTTCAACCATTTTCCGCTCTAATGCAAAATAGTCGTATTGCGTGTTTAACATTTCATAATAAGATGATTGTGAGATATTATATTCTCTTTTCTGATTAGCTAAAATCACTTCTGTAGTTCTGCTTTGCTCTTCTAATCCTTTAAGTTCCTTTTGATTAGAATTTATCGTCAGTTGTAATGATTTCATTTTTGCCAACAATTCTTTATATTTAAAATCCATCCTTGTCTTTAATACCTGGTATGATTTTATACCGGTTTGACTGGCAATCTTTTTATCATAATCAAATAGATTTACCGAAACCTGAATGCCCCCCCATGAATCTTTATCAATCCTTTGACTATTATTATATCTCTCCTCTGCGACCAGACTAACCTGAACTAATGAATCTTGCTGCCAGGCGTTAAATTTTGCAGCATTAGCCTGTTCGTTCAATAATTTATAATCAATATTATTATAAATTTCTTTCTCGTTAATATTATAGCCGTTAATTTTATTAATTATACTATCGGGTAAGTTAACACCCCGCTCAGGAAAAGCAATGCCGGTGGCTAATTCTATATTAGACTTAAGTAGTTCAATCTCTTTATTAATACTTTCTGACTCAGTCTTTATTTTCTGGATCAAAAGACGCGCCTGCTCAACATCGCTTGCTTTAGCGATGCCGGATAGATATCTCCCCTCAATTTGACGGTATAAATCAATGGCTGTCTGTTCTAATTTACTCGCCTTTACTTCAAGGTCATCATAATATTTTATGCCAATTAAATTTTCTATTAACGATTTATATAAGGTCTCTTTTTCCTTCAGAAGTGACAATTCAGCACTATGAATTCGACTATTTTTCTCTTTAAAACGCTCAACAATTGTTGTGCTAAAAATCAAAGAACTCGCAGTTATTTTAGAATCAGTTATGTCACCGCGGGAAGTATCTGATTTATATTTACTTTCTGCGGAAATTTTAGGCATAAAATAGAGATCAGTTTGTTTCGCACGTAACAACTCGGATTCAAGCTCCAGGGCCTTAGCCTTGATCATATCTGATTCTTTATACATCTCATTAATAAAATCTGCATAGTGTAAAGTGTCCTGACCAGCCAAAGCTAATGGGCTAAAAAACAGAAACCCCATGATGATGAAATTAGTTTTCATTAGTCAGTACCTCTACAACCTGTCTCATTTTATTCTTAAACTTATACTGTTCATGGAAATAGCTTTCCTGCCTGTCAATAATGACTTTAAGCTGCTCAGATTTATTATTTTCCATTTCCTCGTTAAATTCAGAGTTTTTCTTCATTAATGCCAGCAATGCGTTAACACCAACATTTAAATCCATTAAATGCTCATTACCAGCGACAATTTTTTCATTAGCTACCATATTGCTTTGATTAACATCCATTAGTGATGTATTAATACTAACAAGCGCACTGTCACTTATCTCAGTAAATGCTTTTGTTATTTTTTCAATATTTTTAATAGTGGTGTTTATTTGTATCAAATTCTCGGCCATGGCATTGTTGTTTACCACTAATAACTCTGCCAGTTCTGTATTTTCTGGAATATAAATCAGTTTGTTTGCGATATTGGTATTAATTTCTTCCAGCAACGTTATTCTATTGAGTAACGCATTAAGCTCATTTTCTGAAGGTATATTCCCTGACATTTTTTCAGCATTATTCTCCGTCTCGTAGTAAAACTCCCAGAAGTTTAGGCTTACCAAAAGTAATACTGATACCGTAACACCTAATATAGATGTCAGGAACGCAAATGACATTGCTGTAAGTGCCGATGAAATGGATGAAATCATTGCCCCCATTTTTGCCGCAAGATCGCCTTCTCCCCCTAGCGAACCTGAAATGGCTGAAACCATGTCGGTTAACCCCATAAAGGTACCAATCAGGCCTAAGGAGACGGCCACCGAAGCTGCCAGTTTGGTTTGCGTTGCTAGTAGGGTGTAATATTTCCTTGCCTTTAGTCTGAATACCCAATGCGTTAAAAAAAGGAGCAGCGGTAATATAAATAATACTCCACATGCATACGTAATTTGCGGTGCCAGAAAAGCGGCCTGATTGACCATATTTTTAATGGCAGGAAATAATAAGTAGCATACCGCTGTTAATATATAAAAAATTAGACCCAGAAAATACATTTATTTAATTACTCCAGTAAATACAAGATAGACTTTTTTCACATGCAGACGAATCCCCTTCTTTGAACTCCACTTCTATATCAGAAGGTAATTTTAAGTCTGTATAAATCTTCAATAAATTAAACGTGTTTTTTGCTTTATGGTTTTCTACAGATTTAGATACTGCGCCATAGAGCGTGATTTTCTTTTTCCCTGAGTCAACTAAGTGCTTGCGGGTTTGATAAAGATCAGACGATGAAAGTGAAACAGCGCCACTATAGTAAATGGTATTTTTACTAAGATTAGTAAATGAGTCTCTGAACTTTAATGCTCCACCATCAGATGTCACAATTGAATCAGTGCTTGAGAGTATGAATACTGTAGAAACAAGTATCAGAATACAAAGCGCTCCGCTTAGCCCATCAACCATTGGCGCCAGTTCTTCATCACTATTATTTTCTTCTGCACTCATAGCTTTTTCTTGATATTGTTGGACATGATTTAATTATAATTAATAAGTACTATTCAGACATATAAGCATAGGCCTGACATATTATAACTTTAGACCATTGGCATATTGCTTGATTTATTTCGAACTGGCAGAAATGTAAAATTAAACTTCGCTAAAAACAAGTTAGCACACTATTAAAATCATTATTTTTTCAGCTACCCGTTCAACTATCATTAGGAAATAGGCAGTATGACAATGAAAGAAAACACCTCCTCAACAGATAATACCAACCTTAAGCCAGAAACTATTTCTGATATAAAATCATACAAAGTAAGTGGTTTTGACTTGATAGTTACGACCTCTAATGGTAATACCACAACTTTAAAAGATGGCTTAACCAACCTGGTTTTGGGGAATGTTGAGTTACGTGATACCACGGGAAAAACAATTAATCAGGATCATATTATCTCTTCTATAAAAACTTATCAGCTTGGGTTAGATACAGTCTACCTGGCTGACAAGTTAGTAAGCGATGAATCCACACCAGAAACTACAAAGGATGAGTCAGAACAACAGGTAAAAGATACTTTTGCTGATATAAATAAAGCTCTGGAAGAATCTTTACAGCAAAAAATTAAAGAGTATGAGGAACTCCTCAAACAGCAGACTACAGATTTAAAAGAAAATATACAGCTCGAAAAAAACGAACAATTATCACAAAAGAAAGAAATTATTGACAAAAAAGCAAAGCAAGAACTTTCTAAAAATTTAAAGCCTGCTGAAGAAGAGGTCGTGAATAACGTCCCCGCACCACCCGCTACACCGCCAGTCCCACCGGCGTCATCAAGTTCTTCATCAAGCGAGCAGGCAGAAAAGGCCCTGGAGCCATTACCTACGCCAGAGGTTCCTCTTTTTATTACCGGTCAACTGGATGCGAAGGCCGATTCCGGCAAAACAGGAGACGGTATTACCAATATTACTACACCAACCTTTACCGGCAATGCTACGCCAGGCGCGACGGCAAGCCTTATAATAGACAAGACGCACTACCCGTTAACCGTTGATAAAGATGGTAAATGGACCTTACAACTCTCTTCTCCTCTACCAGATGGTCAGTATGAGATAAACTTTACTATCACCGATAGCGGCGGCAAAACGGTGACATCTACTACCACCGTCGTAATAGATAGTGAAGTTTCCGGGCTCACAGCCTCACTTGATCCTGCCTCAGACTCCGGTGTTGTTGGTGACTCTATAACGAATAATCCTAAACCTGTACTTCAGGGTACCTCCGAACCGGGTTCCATCATTAATGTCATTATTGGCGGGATGGCGTTAACCACTGTCACTAACGCAGACGGTCAGTGGTATTTATCTCCGGGTTCGAATTTGCCAGATGGTGTATACCATTATCAGGTCACCGCTACCGATGAGGCAGGGAATACCGCAACGGTGAATAACACCGTGACTATTGATACGACTGCGCCTGACGTTACATTTGCGCTATCCGCCGCCACGGATTCCGGGCAGCAGGACGATTTTTTAACGAATATTCCTCAGCCAGTATTGACCGGAAAAACGGAACCCGGCGCATACGTTATTTTGACCCTCAATGGCAACGTTTATGAAGCCACCGCCGATCGACAAGGGCAGTGGGAACTTGAAATCACTCCGGCGCTCAACGACGGTAGCTATGAATTTACCGTTGAAACGACCGATATTGCCGGGAATACCGCTACGCAAACCGGTAAAGTGACAATTGATACCCAGCCTCCGACAATAACGGCAACATTATCGACAGAATCAGATACAGGTAGCAGCAACACTGACGGCGTTACCAATAACCCACATCCCCTGTTAACCGGAAATACCAAGCCTTTAGCGATCATTACCGTTACGCTGGCCGGTAAATCGTTCTCTGTCCAGGCTGATGAAAATGGGCTATGGACCTGGAAAGTGCCAGAAGACCTGGTATTAGATGATGGCGAGCATGTTTATACGCTTTCGGTAACGGATGCCGCAGGTAATAGTGCTTCCTCGCCATTAGAAGGTAAATTTACGCTTGATACCACCCCTCCATCTGCCCCCACGGTGTACCTTGACGCCGATAGCGATTCCGGCGATTCAGGCGACAGCATCACCAATATTACTACCCCAACTCTGAGCGGAAAATCAGAGCCTCATACGGAAGTGTTCGTCACTATTGATGACCATATTTATTCTCTTCAGGCTGATGAAAATGGCGACTGGCAGCTCACTTTGGATACGCCGCTGGCAGATGGCCGCTATGACGTTACCGTGGCCGCAAAAGATAATGCGGGAAATATGAGCGAAACCACGGGGAATATGACGCTGGTTATTGATACCAGTATCCCGGAAATCACCGTAAGCCTGCATGAAAGCGATGATAGCGGCGTGAGTAACAGTGACGGTATCACACACATTAATCAGCCAACCTTCCACGGTACAGCAACGCCAAATACCTCCGTGGTGTTGACCATCAATAATGTGGAATATCATGCCGCCGCCGATGCAGACGGTAACTGGTCTTTAACGCTCCCGGATGCGCTTGCGGATAAAACATATGAATATACGGTAAAAGTTGAAAATGCGGTGGGCACCAGCGCGACGGCATCAGGCAGCATTACCGTGGACACTACCCCCCCTTCATCTGAAGCAAGTTTAGACGAAGCATCGGATAGCGGACGAAATAATCAGGACAACATCACGAATGTTATCCGCCCCATTCTTACCGGTACGACAGAACCCGAAGCTGACATAGAAATTATGTTTAACGGCGTGAGCCATACATTGAAAGCTGGGGCTGATGGTACCTGGCACTATGCGATACCGGACGACCTTCCTGATGCAACATACACTTATACGGTCACCACTACGGATAAAGCGGGCAACACCTCAAGCAGCGAACATCAGTTTTCTGTAGATACCGTTTCCCAACTCAGCGGCGGGCTTGATCTTTCCAGCATAATGGAAGGTACGGCGGGGAATAATACAACCCAGCTTGTCCGCCCGATGCTCAGCGGCATGGCGGAACCTGGAAGCCTTGTCACAGTAGCCATTAAAAACATGACCTATACGGCCTCCGTAGATGACACGGGGAGGTGGAAACTGACCTTGCCCAAAGATGCGGAACCCGGCCTGAATGAGTATACCGTAACCTCAGAAGATCTCGCCGGAAACACGGCAACAATTACAGGTAATTTTAATTATGTCCCATCAGGCGTAGTACCGCCTAAAGTTACAGCGCAGTTGGATGCTGATAGCGACAGCGGCATCAAGGGCGATAATATTACAAATGACAATACGCCGAAAATTGTCGGACAGGCCACGCCGGATACGGTGATCGTCCTGACCATCGCCGGGCAAAGTTATACCACAACGGCGGCGGCTGACGGCAGTTGGTCCATTGATGTAACCCACGCACTGAACGAAGGGTTTAGCGAATATACGGTGACCGCAACGGATACCGGTACCGGGTTATCCGCCATCACCACGAATAATATTTTTATTGATACCCTTAACCCCCTATCTACCGTGGGATTAACGAGCGATTCTGATACCGGCATCAAAGGGGATATGATCACTAAAACGACCCGGCCCGTTTTTACCGGCAAAACCGAACCAGGCGCTACGATCACCCTGCATATAGATGGTCAGATACGACACACCACGGCAGATCATAACGGAGACTGGACGTTGCAGGGCCCGACCTGGGGTTTGCCGCCGAATTATACGGCCGGTTATACGATTATCGTCACGGATAAAGCCGGAAACCAAACCACCACTAAAGGGAATATTACTACTGATAATAAAGCGCCGACGCTGACAGGATCTGAGCTGGACAGCAGCAGTGATACGGGCGATAAAGACAGATACTGGACTAATGACCTTACCCCCACTCTCACAGGTAAAGCCGAAGCTGGCTCAAAGGTGACCATTCGCATTAATGATAAAACCTATAACGTCACAGATATCGCCAGCAACGGAACATGGAAATTTACCCTCCCCACGGGACTAATTCAGGATAACGGTAATTATCACACCATTCGTTTTTCTGTCACGGCGACCGATGCGGCCGGTAATACCGCCACTACGTCTGACGCCATCTATATCTGTAAGCGAAAACTGACCATCACTAGTGGACTCTCTGACGAGACGGATAGCGATACCAAAGGCGATAACCTGACATCAGTAACCAAACCGACGCTGGAGGGCACCATTGCCGGAGGCCACGCTAACGATAATCTGCGCGGCACTATTACCATCGGCGGTAAAACCTATCCGTTAACGATTACCGCCGGGGGAACAAAGTGGTCGTTTACGGTGCCTGACAGCGCGCCGCTGAATTCAGGCACACATGATTATACGCTAACTTTCAAGGATAAATTTGGTACAGAAACCACCCATTCCGCCACGGTGACAATCAGTACTCTGGTCGGATTTCTCTCCCCAGAAGATGATACTGGCTCAGTTGGCGATAACCAGACGCAAAATACCTCACCATCATTAAGCGGCAAAGCGAGTATCGGCTCCACGTTACGTATTGAGTTTAATGCGCAGGAATATACTATTCCGGTTAATGCCGATGGCACCTGGACGTTTACATTACCGGGAGGGCCGTTTGTTGAAGGGGAATATCACTACAAACTGACTGAGATTGTCGGACACTCGGTCACGACATTTAACGGTTCCTTCACCATAGACCATACGCCGCCGGAAATTACCGGGGGACTTAGCGCTAGCGATGCAACGCCTAATGATCCTTCAGTCTCCCGCTGGTCTAACCCCACTTTCAATGGAAAAGCAGAACCCAATAGGGAAGTCATCGTAGAGATTAACGGCAAACGTTACTCAACCACTTCAGATGATAATGGTAACTGGCAAATCTTGTTGCAGGACGTCAATCTTCTTCCTGACACACGTTATGATTACACCATAACGTCTACCGATGCTGCAGGAAATAGCGGCGTATTTCATGGCGCCATTAGCAACGTTGTCGCCGCGCCTAATGCACAATTTGGCGGACATGAAGATTATCTCGTTGGCGCCGCTGGCTCAACTAACAGTATTTTCTATAAAGACGCCTCGCCGGTTATCGTCGGACGCGGTAATCCTGGCGATACGATCACCATCAGAAAGAATTCAGGCGGGTCAGGCCCTTTAACCACCGTCGTTGACGCGGATGGCAACTGGAAAATCCATTTGCCTGCGTCAGAATTCCCGGCAAACACGCCCCAGGGCGGATACTACACCTGGAGTCTTACCGTAACCAATAGTTATGGTTTGGAAACCACTTACACCGTTAGAATCACCCGCGACTCTGTTCCTCCGAGGCTGACCGGTGGGCTTGACAACGCCAGCGATACCGGTGTTCAGGGCGATAACATTACTCACAACTCCACGCCTACGTTTAGCGGAAGCACGGAAGCCGGTCTGAAAGTCACGATTACGCTTAATGGGCAAAACTACACCGTGACCGCCAATAACGCCGGTAAATGGAGCTTTACCGTGCCGGAAACGTTGCGGGACGGTAATTATGACTACAGCATATCGACTGTCGATAAGGCGGGTAATCTTTCCCCTACGATTACAGGAACGCTTACCGTAGATAACTCCAGCGTAGCGCTAACAGGCGGGCTGGATACCACTGCCGATCCGAATATTGCCAATGGCTGGAGTAATCATAACGATCAAACGTTAAAAGGCACGGCAACACCAGGCGCAACGGTGATAGTGACAATCAACGGCATGACTTATACCCCCATCGTTACCGCTGATGGCAACTGGACGCTGGCGCTACCCGACCTGTCAAACAATAGCTACAGCTACACCGTGACAGCGACTAACACAGCGGGAACATCATCGACCATTAGCGGGCAATTCGTCATTGATAACACGCCGCCAACCACAACGGTAGGACTCAGCGCTGCTACGGACAGTGGGGTATTAGGCGATTTTATCACTAACAATGAAACGCCGGTTTTTACAGGCAAAACAAAACCTGGCGCCACGATAACGCTCACGATTGGCGGGCAAACGCATACGGTGGTAGCGGACAACCAGGGGAACTGGGAAGTCGCTGTCAACACGCCATTAAATACTGGTACGCATAACTATACTGTTTCCATTACTGACCTTGCGCAAAACGTCAGCACGCCTGTCAACGGCGAGTTGAATATTCAGAGTGGAAATATGGCGGGCTTAGTGACTGGCGGCCTGGATATTGATAGCAATACTGGCGATACCGGAGATACCATCACCAGTAATACAAAACCTAACTTTTCTGGTACGGCGCCCACTGGCGTCACGGTTATCGTCACGATTGGCGGTAAAACCTATAAAACCGTTGCCGATCAGCATGGTAACTGGAAACTCGCCATTACCAGTCCATTACGCGATGGCGATCATGATTACTCTATCTCGCTCGAAGATGTGGCAGGTAATCAATCCCCTCCGATAATGGGGAAGATCACAATCGACAGTGTATCTCACCTCCAGATAAATGGACTGAGTGACGATACAGACTCCGGCGCCAAAGCGGACAATATCACTAACAATACCATGCCCACACTCATGGGAACCGCTGAGGCCAATGCCACGATTACGCTCACGATTGACGGTAATCGGTATACCACCACAGCTAACGTAGACGGAACATGGACGATACCGTTGACTCATGCCTTAACGGATGGGGATTATCATTACACGGTCACTGCCACTGATAGCGCAGGCAATACGACATCCTCTACGGCGACCATCACGATTGACACCACTGCTCCCGATTATTTAACCGGCGGACTGGATATCGCCAGCGAAACCGGGGCGGTCGGCAGCCATCTTACGAATCAGGCTACGCCGACGTTTAGCGGCGCCACCGAAAGCGGCGCGACCGTCACGTTAATGATTAACGGTAAAACGTATACCGCTATTGCAGGCGATAATGGTAAATGGAGCATAACCCTGCCGGAGGGCGGTAAATTAGCGGATGGCAGCTACCCGTACACGATTACAGTGACGGATGCCAGCGGTAACGCAAGCGGCGTACAAGTGAATGGTAATGTTACTGTGCAAAACACGCCGCCCTCAGCAAATGCGGGATTACACGCCGGAAGCGATAGCGGGGTTACGGGCGATCAGATAACCAACAACACCCAGCCCACGTTATCGGGCAAAACCGCGCCCGGCGCATCTATTGTCGTTATTTTCGCAGGTGCCACTTATCCTGTGTCGGTCGATGCGTCTGGAAACTGGGTATTCCGCCTCCCAGACACGCTAACGGATGGCAGCTACTCTTATCAGGTTTTGGCAACGGACAACGCCGGAAACGAAACACGCTATGACGGCGATTTTACTGTTGATACTTCCCCTCCGGACGCTCCTGTCGCCGCTCTGGCGGAAAGTGCGGACAGTGGCGTCACAGGCGATGGTATTACGCATATAAAGAATCCGACCTTTACAGGAACAGCGGAAGCGAACGCTACCGTGATCTTGACGATCAACGGGAAAGACTATACGGCCAAAGCCGGGAGCGACGGTGCCTGGACAATAACATTACCTGTGGGTCATTCGCTGCCAGACGGAACGTATCAGTACACTGTTTTAGCTCAGGATACCGCCGGGAACATATCAGCGCCCACCGCCGGATCGGTGGCGATTAATACCACTGCGCCAACTATCCCTGGCGGAGGTCTCGACGCCACTACCGGCACAGATAATATTACCAACGTAACGACACCGACGTTTAGTGGTAAGGCTGACCCCAACAGCATCGTTATTCTACGTATCAATGGTAAAGCGTATGAGATCCAGGTAGGAAATGATGGCGCCTGGAAATTCACGTTGCCAGCAGACGATACCCTCACCGATGGGACTTACGCCTATACCTTACAGGGCAAAAACGCTATCGGAAATACATCCGCAGAACAGTCAGGTTCGGTCATTATTGATACTATGCCGCCAACAGCTCCCACTGCCGGGCTTGCGCCCGGTTATGACACGGGAGTGGCGGGCGATAATATCACGCGCATTACAACCCCCAAATTCACTGGAAAAGCGGAACCAGGAACGACTATCACGCTTTCTATTAACGGCAAAATGTATGAATGTCCTACGGCGACCGACGGTACATGGGCCTTTACTTTACCTTCGGCCGATGCGCTGGCAACCGGTAACTATGCCTATACAGTGTTAGCCACAGATGCCGCCGGAAATGTTTCCGCAACCACTAACGGTAATATCACAATCGATCTCGCCCTTCCAGCCATTCCATATGGCGGGCTTGCTACCGAGTCTGATACGGGTACGGCCGGTGATAATATTACCAATGCGGATCTTCCCACCTTCAGCGGTACGGCAGAACCTAATATCACCGTTATTCTGACCCTCAACGGTAAACGTTACAACGTACCGGTCAATAATGATGGCACATGGCGTTTTACCTTACCTGCTGGAGATAAACTGAATGACGGCTCTTATGACTTCACGCTACAAGGCCAGAACACGGCAGGTACGACATCTGACGCCTTTAAAGGATCAATAACTATTGATACGACACCGCCCGATGCGGCTGTCGGGAAACTAACTGCCGATACGGATACGGGTATCGCTGGCGATAATATCACCAGCGTGAGCACCCCGACTTTTACCGGTACGACAGATCCCGGCGCAACCATTATTTTCACTATTAATAGCAAAACGTATGAATTTCAGGCCGACAGCAGCGGTGTATGGCGCTTCACGTTACCGACGGAAGATGCTCTGCCTGACGATACGTACATTTATACAGTACAGGCCAAAGACGTCGCAGGAAATGCGTCTACGCCGACCAGCGGTTCGCTCACCATTGATTCTACATCGCCCGCGCCTACCGTTGGCGCGCTTACCGAAGATTCAGATACTGGCGACAAAGGAGATAATGTCACTCGTGATAAAACGCCGACATTCACTGGCACAACAGAACCTGGAGCGACCATTATTCTGACCCTCAATAAGGAAACATATACCTTCCAGGCGGGGAAGGACGGTAGATGGCGCTTTACCTTACCGGCTGCTAATGCGTTAGATGATGGTATTTATCAATATACCGTACAGGCTAAAGACATAGCAGGAAACACCTCTTCGTTGTCTACCGGTTGGCTAACGATCGACGCTACGCCGCCAGTGCTTTCCCTGGAAGATAACAGCGATACCGGGACGGCAGACGATGATATTACCAGCATCAATACGCCAACCTTTACCGGTACTTCAGAAGCCAATGCGACGATTACACTGAACATCGACAGTAAGGTGTTCACAACAGCCGCAGATAGCGCCGGGAAGTGGACAATTACTCTTGACCAGCCCCTCAATGATGGCACCTATGAATATACCCTTACCGCTAAAGATGCTGCCGGTAACGAAAATACGCTGAACGAGCGGCTGACTATCGATACGCAACCGCCCGCCGAGCCCACACTGGGATCAACGTCTGACGGTGTTGATAGTGCCGTCACCCTCCAGGGAACGGTGGAGGCGAATCAGGATATTCAGGTGAAGGTCACGGTTAACGGTACGGAATATCCCGCTAGTGTCGATAATGATTCTGGTGACTGGCATGTATCTGTTCCACAATCCATTATTCTGTCGGGGGAGAATCAATACACCCTAACGGCCACCGATCCCGCCGGTAATAGTGCTGTTGCCAGTGGAACATTTACGGGTACATCACCAACGGAAAATCCAGTTAACAAGAGTTCCGGCGCAGATGAAATGATTTTGCTTAGTGAGGCGACTTTGCATTCGGTAAGCGTTGAGGAAGAATATTATGCCTTATAACTAAACAACACCATGACGAGGCCTCTTCGGAGGCCTCCTGATAAAAACAGAATAATAATATTTATTGTCTGTTAATTATTATAGAAGACAGTTAGTTTATTAAAAGAATAAAAAAAGCGGCAGACTACGCTGCCGCAAATATGAGGAGGACAATTACCGTTACGCTACACCACAAAGTAATCCGTTACTGAAGCAAGTAAAACATAACCTCCCCCAACAATGAATCAACCAATCTGCAAATCATGGCATCAATAACCTTGTTCCGTTTTATCGTGATGTGACAGCAAAAATAAATCTTGATCATGCTGCGTATCACGGGAAAATTTATAAAAGAGGTTCGGTTCACTCACAATATAGAGGTTATCGTCGTCGTCCATGGCAATTCCTTCGGGCTGGGGAATATCTTCTCTGAGCCCTGACCACTCCGCCGTCAGGAATAGTCGATCACGCACCCGCCACTCGGAACTGACCTCCAGAATCATTTTTGACTCATCCGACAACACCAGCAGCGAATCCGTCGGGGCATAATATTCCAGCCCGGAGACATCGCTAATGCTCGCGGTAACGGTAGAGGGCAACACACTAGTGACACCATTTTTTCTCATATCTACTTCTTTGATCACAATGGGTTTTCTTTCTTTTGCGGCATACAACCTCTCATTTTTCGCATCCCATGCCGTACCTTCCAGCCCTTTATTTTTTGCTTTATTATAACCCTCAAGCTTAACCATGGAGATTATCTGCATGGCACCGCGCAGAGTATCCACCTGCGTTTTATATACTGCGCCATCTTTCTCACTGCCTATCATGAACTGGTTGCCCCCACTCCACGCAATAGATTCCGGGTCATGAATACCCTGGAGCGGCATCCGTCCCACTAATTGTCCTTCTGTAGTCAACCAGACCAGTTCAGGGGGATTATTAATAACGGCGAAAAGCATCCTGTCCTCGGCGGAGTAAGTCAGACCTGAAAGGTTACTCTTAATTCCTGCGACTGTTTTTTCCTGAATAACCGCTTTATAGCCACTCAGTACTAGTGCCGAGGGTTTATCACCATATTTCAGAATCAGTTGATAAACATAGCGAATATCGTCCCTGACCATAAATAAAATCACGCCAAAGAGTACAACCACAATACAGCGTTTTAGGAATCTCATAAAAAATCCATAGCAGATCACGTCACGACTGATGCCGTAACGCATTTCTTAAAAATGAAGCCGATGCCCGATAGCATCGTTATCGGGTTATGGCGAGCGCCACTAGCATAGACAAAATGGAATAGTGAGCGTTATCACAAAAAGACCTATTTTAATCACTAACGTATCTTTTTTGTAAATTTACAGAATCGAGAAAATGGTCGTTTCGGCTAATTAGTTAAATAGTGAGACAGTAAATTAAATCCTCTATACAGGGCGAATAACAAAAACTGATAATTAATGATATGTAACACCGCGATCTGATCTGCTATTGCTGCTCTTACTCCTATTCAACCGGACAGCAAAAAATGAAACTCAATATTATTACCGCCAGCCTGGCTATGCTTGTTGCTGCCAGCACATTCCCGGCCCATGCCGGTCCTCAGGCGCATGTCGTTTGCGGCTATCACCACACGCTGGGTGATGACGCGATTATGATGTTTGGTAAAGCGAATCAGGCGATGTGGCATGATTTTTTTGGCAACACTCACACCGACGCGATCTCCACCTACCAGACATTGCGCGCGCAGCCAGATACAACCTGCGATAATAAAGCCGACAGCTCCGCTTACTGGGCGCCATCCATGAAATTACCCGATGGAGAAATCGTAAAACCGGCCTACCAAAAGACCTATTACCAATCCACAAACGTAGCGCAATACCCTCTCCATCCGTTCCCGGCTGGGCTGGAATTACTGGCAGGCGATCATCACGGAACCGACCCCAGCTCTGCCATTACTTTCTTATGCGCCAACGGCAAAGGTTACACCAACAAAGTCGGCGAAATATGCGGCCTGCGTAAAGCGGGCGATGCCGTTCAGTTTAATATCGGAATTACTTTCCCCAACTGTTGGGATGGCGTCAACCTGAAACCGACCCATAGTCACAATAATGCGACCTATGCCGACCACGGGAAATGTTCCGCGGAATATCCGGTCAAAATCCCGACGGTCAACATGAATATCGCCTGGGTGTTACCGCAGATCTCCTCGCTGGATACGTCCAAAGTGGAACTGTCGATGGACCCGGTGATGCATGGCGAAACGCGGGAAGAACGCTGGGGAAGCCTTTATACTGCCCATGCCGATTTTATGAATGGCTGGACAGAAGATGGCGCGCAGTTTATGACGGATCTGTGTATGAATCAGGGGCTGGATTGTGGCACTACAGTTCCGTATGCCTACAGTAAAGCGGAAGAAAATACCTGGGTAAGTAGCGAAGACGACAAGCCTCATGCCGGCGTCGATACCTTATACGTACAGGATGACTGGACAAATGGCGGACGCACGCAGCATCCGGAAACGCTCACGCTGGTGAAATTTAAGATTCCGTCCCTGCCTGCCAATATGGACGCTTCGCTATTCAAATATCGTATTCGCCTTTTTGGCGGCAAAACGGAAACGAACGGCGCCGATCAGATCTTCTTTTATCCTACCAACAACGACTGGCACGTTAGTAGCGTGTCATGGAACAATAAACCGGCGATCACCTACCGTTCCGATACCGTGTTGTATCTAAATCATTCTCATGAGTATCGCATGGTTGATGTTGATAAAGCGGTGCGCAAAGCGCTGGCGGAAGGGAAAACGGAAATATCCTGGTATATCGGCGGCGACCGCCAGGGAAATCACTACGATTTCACGCCAGCGGACTCAAAGCAGAGCCTGGTGCTGATGCTAACCGGCTTTAAAAAGACGCCGGAACTGTAATATCCGACGGTGCCCGCTGGCGCGACAGCGGGCACGATTGCTACACAAGCATTACGGTGCGTCATCAAAACCTGATAGACGCCTTTGACCGACTACCTCAGAAAAACAACCGTTTAGTCGCAGGCTGCAGCTCTTGTTGTTGCTGTACATCCTGCAGATAGCAGATCGCCACGACGGCAAGCCGGGCATAGAACACGCTAACGGTATTACGTTGCAGCAGCTCCAGATAGCGGAATCCCCAGGGTAGCAGATGCGCCTCCAGTAACCGGTTGGCCGCCGCGTTGTCGCCTCGCGCCAGTAGATCGCTACAGGCTAATAACATCAGGCCAAACTGATCTTCCGGCTCGCGTTCACAGTCAGTGAATACCATTCCCTGCGACTGTAAAAAAGCCCGATAATCGGCGGTGGTTTCCCCCATCAGCAAATTATCTTTTTCCAGATAGACCGAACCCCAGGGCGGGACGGGCATCTCTCCCTGGCCTTCAAACAACACGGAAAATTGCCATGTAAGCGAGTCATCATCCGGCAGCGGCCATGATGCACACAAGGATTCAATATGTCCGCGATCCCGCCATGGGTAAAGCTCAGGCAACGTTGGCAGACAGTCGAACAACGCTTTCACCTCCGGCCTCTCAGGGGAGTAGTAAAACAGTGCGCCGAGGATACGCGGCAAAACAGCACGGGAAAGCATAGCAATCACTCCTGAAATATTTTGCCTGATGGCGCTGCGCTTATCAGGCCTACACGCCACAAAGCGGGCAAAAAACTACATTGGCAGCGTCCACAGATTGTAAAACGCGATCCTACCCACTAACTCCGCCGCGATAACGACTGTTGCCGTCATGGCCAGCACTGCGGCGCTCGATTTCATACGCGCGCAAACCACTACCCCGACCACGCCCGCCGCCAGTAATACCGACTGGGCAGTAAACCAGCTATGTTGCGCGGCGGTCAGCGCACTATCGGCGCTCATCAGCGTCGCCATATAGCCCGGACGCAGACAAAAGCTCACCAAAATCGCCAATACGCTGACCAATAACCCCAGACGACGCACGCCAAACAGCGCCGCCAACGCGCCGCCGCCAATCAACGGCGTCAATATCATCATTGCCGTGGTGTAAAATGAACGCCAGGTCGCCACCGTCGGCAGTTGGTAAATCTGCGGAACGGCGTATAAAAAGACCACCCCAACTATCGCCGCCAACCATACCAATGCGTTACACAGCGGCGCCGCGCGATTCAGCAACAGACCTAGTGCGCCCAGACCGCCGAGCGCCGCAAAAGCCGCCGACAACACAATCTCGTTGCTCATCGGCGAATGTCCAACGCGCAACAGCATATTCAGCGCGCGCAGCGGTTGTCCGACATGGAAAAGACCGACAATGACGCCAATCCCAAACAGGCACATCACCGAGAACAGGCCGATAGCCTTGCGCCGCAGCGCCACCAGTCCCATTGCGCCGCCAATCAGCAGCAAAATAAACGCACCGACCGCGATCTGGGTAAAGACCGTAAAAAAGACCAGTGGTAACTCATGCATGGCGTACCTCCCGAATGTTCATGATTGCGCCTTCCGTATCGCCCGTTGGCCTCGCTTTCGGATGCGGCTTAATAATGAGGTTAGGATGGGTGAACGACGCCGCAGGCAGCGGCGCGATTTGATTCTCCGTCCCATATTTTGCGCGTAATTCATCAATTGGGCCGAAATCCAGCGCCCGTTGCGGGCAAGAGTCCACACAGACAGGACGCAGATTTTTCTCCAGTCGATCGAGGCAACCGTCGCATTTACGCATCACGTTCGCCTGCGCATCAAACTGCGGTGCGCCATAGGGGCAGCGCATTTCGCAATAGCGACAGCCGACGCACACGCTGCCGTCCACCAGTACCAGACCATCGTCTTTCCGTTTATGCATCGCTCCGGTCGGGCATCCGGAAACGCATGCCGGCTCATCACAGTGATTGCAGGCGATAGAGAGATAGTAGGTAAAGGTGTCGTGATGCCAGCTTTCCCCTTCTTTCACCCAGCTTCCGCCGCCGTATTCATAGACGCGACGCAGTTTCGGGCCGACCTCCAGATCTTTATTATCCTTGCAGCTTACCTGGCAGGTTTTACAGCCTGAACAGCGCGAGGAGTCCACATAAAAGCCATACTGTTTCATCGTGCATCACTCCTTAAACGCGTTTAATTTCAACCAGATTAGTATGCTGAGGATTGCCTTTCGCCAGCGGCGAAGGGTGGTGGCTGGTCAGCGTATTAATGCAGCCGCCAACATCAATGCCGTTGTCGTCAAGCCGCGTCCACGCCCCCTGCGGCATCGCCGCCACGCCGGGTAAAATGCGCTGGGTAACTTTACAGGGAAGCTCCACCACGCCGCGGTCGTTAAATACATGCACCCGATCGCCGGACTTTAGTTGGCGGGCGCTGGCATCTATCGGATTAATCCAGACTTCATCTGGCACCGCCTCATGTAACATCAGCACATTGCTATAGGTAGAGTGGGTATGGCCTTTGGTATGAAAGCCGCTTAACTGCAACGGATACTTCGCGGTCAGCGCTTTGTTAAGGTGCGACTCTTTCGCCGGACAAAATTCCGGCAATGCAGGAATACGCTCGCCTTCCGGCAAGGTCCACGTTTGCGCCAGATCGGCCAGCGCCTGGGAGTAAATTTCAATTTTGCCCGACGGCGTGGAGAGCGGATTGGCCTCGGCGTCGGCGCGGAAATCGGCAAACGCGAGGCTCTGTTGTTCGGTGGCGATACGCTGGTCAATCACGCCCATCTCTTTCGCCACACGCCACTCCGGCAGGTACGGACGTTTTTCACGGATCTGCTGATAATGCATCTCCGCCCACTGCGCCTGAGTTCGACCCTCGGTATATTGCTCGCGCAGCCCAAGATGCCCGGCGATATCCGCACAGATGTCATACGTGCTGCGTACTTCCCACATCGGTTTAACGGTTTTCTGAATCGCAATGATATAGTTATGCGATCCCGCCGCATATGAGCTATCCACCAGGTCTTCCGCCTCAAGATAGCTGGTCTCAGGCAATAGCAGATCCGCATACTTCGCGCTGGGCGTCATATGGTTTTCAATTACGATAATGGTTTCGCACAGTGATTCATCAGCGAGAATTTGGCGGGTGCGGTTCGTTTCGCCGTGCTGATTCAGCAAGGTATTACCGGCCTGGTTGAATAACAGCTTAATCCCGGTTTTTAGCCTGTCCGCGCCTTTCACGCCCATCGTCGTCGCAGTCATTTTCTCCGGATGCTGAATAGCGTCCGTCCACAGATAGCAAGGAATAGAGGTTTTGATCGGATTTTTACCGACAGGCAACAATGGCACGCCATACGGCGTACCGTAAGGCCAGTTGCCATTGTTGGTGCCGGGCCGTCCGAAGTGACCGGTTAAGGCAGGCAGCGTCTGAATAGCACGCACGGTTTGTTCGCCGTTGGCATGACGCTGCGGCCCCCAGCCCTGGCAAATATAGCAGGCGCGCGCCGACGCGATTTCGCGTGCCAGTTGGCGAATACGCGTTGCCGGAATACCAGTGATATCCGCCGCCCATTCCGGCGTTTTCGCAATACCGTCATCGCCCGTGCCAAGGACATAATCTTTATAGCTGGCATTAGGCGCAGCCGTTTCCGGCAATGTGCTGCGATCATAGCCGACGCAATAACGATTTACGAACGCCTCGTCGATAAGCTGTTCGCTAATCAGCGTATACGCTATGCCAGCGACTAACGCGGCATCCGTGGTTGGACGAATCGGTAGCCATTCGGCGTGTTCGGTAATGACCGAATCGGTATAGCGCGGATCGATAATAATAACCCGGGCTTTTGAAGCCTCCAGCGCCCGACGCAGCTCTTCAACCTGACCGCCGCCGGACATCCGCGTTTCTGAGAGATTCAGGCCAAACAGCACCACCAGATCGGAATGCGCGATTTGCGTAAAATGGCTGCCGACATACGTACCATGCATATAAGGCGTTGCCGTCGCGATTTGCGCGGTCGAGTAGGTATTATGGTAATTTAAATAGCCGCCAGTAAGATTTAACAACCGTTTCCAGGCTGGCGATCCCTGCGTATGATAATATGCGCCGGATTGATAATTATAATAAATAGCTTCCCGGCCATATTGTTCGCTGACACGCTTTAATTCCGCCGCAATAAAGGCTGTAGCTTCATCCCAGGAAATACGTTTAAATTTTCCTTCGCCGCGTTTTCCCACCCTTTTCATCGGATATTTAATGCGATCTGGGCTATAGACGCGCCAGCGGCTGGAACGCCCACGCAGGCAGGGACGAATCTGATGCTCGCCAAATACCGCGTCATCTTTCGCGTCTTCCGGCTCAATACGCACAATGCGATTGTCTTTCACAATAACCTTGAGCGGGCAACGGCTGCCACAGTTGACCAGACAGGCGCTGTGCCTGACAATTTCGCCATTCGCTTCCTTCGATATCGTTGTGGCATCCTGCGCCCGGGCTGTGGTAGCAAAAGGCAGCGTAATCGCCTGGCTTAGCGTCACCGCCGCGCCTACTTTTACGGTAGCGGCAATTGCATCACGTCGGGTTATTGTTGTGCTCAGCCATTCTTTTATTTCCATTTTCTTATTTCTCACATTGCTTCCATAAATATCAGTAATATGTAATGAAAACTAATCATAATAGATTAAATATCAGCGCTGATTGATTGTGATCAATCGCATTCTGAACGTTAGTTAAAATAAAATGTGATACTGCATTCATTATCATAAAAATTAATAAAAAAGTATTTTATGCAATTCTGATGAAAATAAATTACTCATCACGGTATATGACGATATTAATTAACGATATGACGTTTGCCAGTCGACGTGAGCAAGTAAAACGCCCTACAAAGCAAGACTGGCTTTTCAACGTTTGTGCGAAGTCGACTACTACCTTTGAATTAGAGGTTTCATCAGGGATAATAGCCCTACGATTCGTCAGTTCAGGTCCGCTATGAAACACTCCCTGCCATGCCGGGCGTTACGTAAACGCCCCATGAAACTCGGCACGACCGTCATTCTGATGGTCAGCGCCGTCTTGTTCTCGGTGCTCGTCGTGGTCCATCTGATCTATTTTTCGCAAATCAGCAGTATGACGCGCGACGCGCTGGCAGATAAAGCGCTGGCGGTGGCCCGCTCGCTGGCGGACTCTCCGGTGGTTCGCGAGGGGCTGAAAAAACCGCCGGTGGAAAGCGGTATTCAGACGCTCGCCGAAGCGGTGAGCCAGCATAATGGCTTTTTATTTATTGTGGTAACGAATATGCAGGGTATCCGTTATTCACATCCAGAAGCGCAGCGAATCGGTCAACCATTCAAAGGCGATGATATTCTGCTCGCGCTGCAGGGAAAGGAGAACGTCGCCATCAATCGTGGCTTTCTCGCCAAAGCGCTGCGCGTTTTCACGCCGGTTTATGATGAACATCATCGACAGATCGGCGTTGTGGCAATCGGCCTGGAACTCAGTCACGTTACGCAGCAGATCAACAGTAGCCGCGGCAGTATTATCTGGTCCATTTTGTTCGGCGCTCTGGTGGGGTTATTAGGCACATATGCGCTGGTCAAGGTGCTAAAACGTATCCTGTTTGGCCTTGAACCCTATGAGATCTCTACCCTTTTTGAACAGCGTCAGGCAATGCTGCAGTCGATCAAAGAAGGCGTTATCGCCGTCGATGATAGCGGCGAAGTTACGTTGATTAACCACGCGGCGCAGGCGCTGCTCGATTACCGAAAAACGCAGGATGACGCCAAATTATCCACCCTGAGCCATGCCTGGTCGCAGGTGGTAGACATTCGCGAAGTGTTGCGTAGCGGTACGTCGCGCCGCGATGAAGAGATCATCGTTAAAGGCCGTCTGTTGCTTGTTAATACCGTTCCGGTGCGCAGTAACGGCGAGATTATCGGCGCAATATCCACCTTCAGGGATAAAACAGAAGTTCGCCAACTGATGCAGCGGCTGGATGGGATGGTGAACTACGCGGATGCGCTCCGTGAACGATCCCACGAATTCATGAACAAATTACATGTGATTCTGGGATTATTGCACCTGAAGAGTTATAAGCAGCTTGAAGCGTATATTATCAAGACGGCTAATAACTATCAGGAAGAGATCGGTTTGCTGCTCGGTAAAATAAAGTCGCCGATTATTGCTGGCTTTTTGCTCAGTAAGATTAATCGCGCCTCTGATTTAGGACACAGCCTGGTGATAAGCAGTGACAGTCAATTACCGGATAGTCACAATGAAGATCAGGTCACGGTGCTGATTACGGCGCTGGGTAATTTGATTGAAAACGCGCTGGAAGCGCTGGGCCAGGAATCCGGCGGCGAAATCAGCGTCTCGTTACACTACCGTCATGGCTGGCTGCATTGCGAAGTCAGCGACGATGGTCCCGGTATCGAATCTGAAAACATCGACGCGATTTTTGAAAAAGGCGTCTCGTCAAAAGGTGCCGGGCGCGGTGTCGGTTTAGCGTTGGTTAAACAACAGGTCGAAGCGCTTGGCGGCGTAATTTCCGTGGAATCTGAACCTGGGATCTTCACACAATTTTTTGTACAGTTACCCTGGGATGGGGAAAGGACCAGCCTATGATCAACGTATTAATTGTCGATGACGATGCGATGGTCGCGGAGCTAAATCGCCGCTACGTCGCGCAAATCTCCGGTTTTCATTGCTGTGGAACCGCTTCAACGCTGGAAAAAGCGAAAGAGTTTATCTTCAATAGTGAAAATCACATTGACCTGATCCTGCTGGATATCTATATGCAGCAGGAAAATGGACTGGATCTGCTGCCTGTCCTGCACAGCGCAGGCTGCAAAAGCGACGTTATTGTCATTTCGTCTGCCGCTGACGCCGCCACCATTAAAGATTCGCTCCACTACGGCGTGGTGGATTATCTGATCAAGCCTTTTCAGGCCACGCGCTTTGAAGAAGCGCTGACCGGCTGGCTACGTAAGAAAACGGCGATGGAAAAACGTCAGTATTACGAACAGTCTGAGCTTGACTTGCTCATTCACGGCAATTTATCCAGTGAACAAGAGCCTCGCCGACTGCCAAAAGGGCTGACGCAGCAAACGCTACGCACATTGTGCCAGTGGATCGATGCGCATCAGGATCAGGAATTTTCTACTGACGAGTTGGCCAACGAAGTGAATATCTCGCGCGTCTCCTGCCGCAAATATCTTATCTGGCTGGTGAACTGCCATATCCTGTTTACCAGCATTCATTACGGCGTGACCGGCAGACCGGTTTACCGTTACCGCGTTCAGCCGGAACATTACTCGTTACTTAAACAATATTGTCAGTAAGGATACAGTATAACTTCGACGTTAAGCGTTATATATTGGTAACAATTATTATAACAATACAGATAAAAACGCTATCACATTAATAACAAACCAAGGAAGTTGTGTCAGATCAAATATGCTCAATGCAGACCTGTTAACGCTATTTTCTATTATTACAACTCCATGCGCTGTTTTTAATTTCAAAACGCTAACAAAAGTTAATTAAGTATTATCCCATACAGAGAGTGTGTATTTTTATTAAAAAATGGATATGTCAGGAATTTTCCTGACACTTAAATAAAATTACGTTTGTAGCAATGGAGCTTATGCTACGCCCATGGACAATACGCATATTTGTGAGCAGATACGAGCCTTCACACGCCGTACTAATAATTTTAAAAAATGGCGTGACAATGATCACATAAATCACATTTTGTTCGATTTCTTCCGTGATTTATATGATGGCAAGACGCAAAAAACAAACAAATTTTTCCTGTTTTTCAAACAGATAAATCACAAATCCCTGTTCTCATTTACTGCACCTGCCCATCGCCAGAGAGTGACATCCTCTGAACATCGCTATCGCAAGAAAATAATTACTTAAAGCAACTCTGTAAAACGCTTAATCGTTAATCGTCGCTGTTGGCGCATTGCATATTCGCTACTTCCTGATGTTCATTCATACAAATCAGAAGATGGCTGTGATCCATTTATCAAAATTGACTGGGTTTATCGCGAGGGTAAATAAAAATGTTATTTAGTATACAGCTTCTCATAATATTAATATGTCTGTTTTATGGTGCCAGAAAGGGAGGGATCGCGCTCGGATTGTTGGGCGGTATCGGTCTGGTCATTCTGGTGTTTGTATTCCATCTCCAGCCGGGTAAACCGCCCGTTGACGTCATGCTGGTGATTATCGCGGTAGTCGCCGCGTCGGCAACGTTACAGGCTTCAGGCGGTCTGGATGTGATGTTGCAGATTGCCGAAAAACTGCTGCGCCGCAATCCAAAATAT
>JGI2924J29684_1078053_pt1 | contig 29301 bp, 34 predicted proteins | sample BenlonsequencITS_FD_29684 | JGI IMG/M metagenome (IMG submission 29684)
GACCTGCAGTCCGTGGCTGCCGATAACGGGTTCCAAGACTGGCACACTGAGTACGAAATCTCCGCACTTGATGTCGAGTATCTTGTTCACTACCGCGGTTCATCACTGAAAGCAGCCATGAACAACGCGCTCATCCGGGCAAAAGGGTACTCTCAGCGGTGGATGGCCGAAACCTCGTACTCAACAACGAAGCGCTCGCTCGGCGACGCCGTGCGAGCGCTGGGCTGGTATCGACAGTTCCGTGAAATTGTCCTCATGTTCGCCATCATCAACATAGAAAAGCTCTGTGAACCTCTCTAAACATCATTCAGCAGCTATTCAACAAAGCATATCAGTCGTGTGTGTAGTAGCCCACCGTCTCCTCGTCGTCGTGACGATCGATGCGGACGAATCCCACCCGCTCGAACTGCACGAGGTCGTCAGTGCCGTACTCGAGGACGCCAGGTTCGGCCCGGCCGGTCACGTCGCCGTCCATCGTTCGCATCCTCACCGGAACGTTCTCTGCGGCAGGGGCCCAGTGAACGACGTCGACGTCGCCATCGCGGACGACCTCGATGTCCTCGCCGGTGTACTGGAGCGTGTCACGAGTGTACTGGAAACAGCCCAGACCCTTTAGCCAGACGCGCTCTTCGCGGCTCGGTACGTCGCCGGCCTCGAGCAAGACGGCGTCGCCAACGGGAATCTCGCGGACGCCGCGCTCGGCGTGGTCGGGGTGGAGCGGCGGGTTCGCCTCCGCGGGCAGACTGCCGCCCAGGGGAACCTCGGTCCCGTCACGGACGAGGAACCGGCGATCGGTCTCGTCGTCGATCAGTTCACGGTTGTTGGCGTAGATCGAACTCATCGCGAGATCGACATCGCTGGTCGAGGTGCCGAGTTCGACCATGGCGTCGACGATGGCTTCTCCGCGGATGCCTCGGCGACGGAGACTCTCGAGCGTCGGCGCGCGTGGATCGTCCCAGCCGTCGAGTTCGCCTTCTTCGATCAGTTCCGAAATCGTCGACGTGCTCATCTTCACGTCGTAGGCGTCGAGTTGGACGTGTCCCCAGTGGACGACCTCGGGATACTCCCAGTCGAAATAGTCGTAGACGAACTGCTGGCGCTTCGCCGAGTCCTGCAGGTCGATGCCGCGAATGATGTGGGTAATACCGATCAGGTGGTCGTCGATGCCCGACTGGAAGTCGAGCATCGGCCAGCAGCGGTAGTCACTCGCTTCCTTGCGTGGATGTGGCGTATCGATCATCCGGAACGCAACCCAGTCACGCAGAGCTGGGTTCTTATGCTCGATGTCCGTCTTCACGCGCAAGACCATTTCCCCGCTCTCGTACTCGCCGTCGATCATCGCCTCGAACTCCTCGCGGACGGTCGCTTCGTCCTTGTCCCGGTGCGGACAGGCCTCTCCCGAGTTCTTCAACTCCGAGAACTCCTCGCCCGAACACGAGCAGGTGTAGGCACCGCCGAGTTCGATCAGTTCACGAGCGTGATCGTAGTAGGTCTCGAGGCGATCGCTTGCCTTGTAAACGGCGTCGGGTTCGAACCCGAGATACTCCAGATCCTCGAGGATCGAGTCGTAGGCCTCGAGGTCAGGGCGTTTGGTCTCGGGATCGGTATCGTCGAAGCGAACGCAGAACCAGCCGTCGTAGCGGTTGCGGTAGGTGCCGATGACGGCGGGCATCCGGGCGTGACCGACGTGCCACGGGCCGTTCGGATTCGGCGCACAGCGCATCCGAACCTCGTCGTCCGCCTCGGCATCCTGCTGAGCCTGTGAGTCGGAACCCGGCTCCGCGGCGTTCGGGAGGTCGGGCAGCGGATGATCTTCGCCTTCGTCTTCGGCTTCGATCTCTGCGAGTTCCTCGGGAGCGAGTTCCTCGAGGCGCTCGCGTTTCTCCTCGTAGGAGAAGCCGTTGACCCGACTCACGACGCCGCCGATGACGCCAGGAATCTCGTCGCCGTGCGGGCGGAAGTCAGGATTATCGCCCATCAACGGCCCCATGATCGCGCCGACGTCGGCGTCGCTTTCGTGTTTGACCGCGTTCAACAGCGCGTGTTTCTCGGCTTCGCGCTCGACGCGCTCTCGTAGTTCGTCGTCCATTGGCGATGCGTTTGCCGCGGCAGTTGAAAATCCTCGCGGTGTCGACCCGACTGCATCCGGACGACCCCCTGCGCACGAACGCCCGGAGAGGACTCGATTTTCGAGTTCCCGACGCTCCGAACACTGTCGTCAATCCGTCCTTGTCAGTCCCGGAAAACGACCGAAAGCAAAGAGTTGGATCGCTGGATTTGTCTCGCCACGTCCCGCCGACCGCCAACCGCCAAGACACAGGGCAACCCGTATCAGTAGCCGCGTTCGATCAGGTAATCCGCGAGTTCGTCGAGCAGATCGTGGGCCTCGTTGTCCGGCAGAACCTCGAGTCGGTCTTTCCCACGGTCGACCAGTTCGCGAGCCTTGTCGTTGGCGTAGTCGATCGAACCGACGGTCTCGAGATGGGCGACCGCGTCGTCGACCTCGGCCTCGGTGACCGCCTCGACGTCGTCGGTATCGACCAACTCGTCGATATCGACGCCGTGCTCGCGGGCGTGAACCGTGATCAGCGTCTGTTTGTTCTCGACGAGATCGCTCCCGCGTTGCTTGCCGAGTTCGTCGCTCGGGACCGTCAGGTCGAGTACATCGTCGTGAATCTGGAACGCCCGGCCCACGTCGAGCCCGTAGCCATAGAGCGCGTCGACGACGTCGTCGTCTGCACCCATCAGGATCGCGGGGAGACTGGCCGAAGCAGCGTACAACACTGCGGTTTTCTGTTCGACCATCTCGAGGTACTCCTCTGGCACGACGTCGTCTCGTCGCTCGAAGTCGACGTCCAAAGCCTGCCCTTCACAGATCTGCGTGCAGGTGTTTGCTAGGACGTCGAGCGCCTCGACGGCCTGTGACGGCTCGGCACCAGTCTCGAGCATGATCTCGAACGCTTTCGAGTAGAGCGTGTCCCCGGCGAGGATCGCTGTCTCGAGGTCGTACTCCTGATGCACGGCGGGAACGCCCCGGCGGAGGTCGTCGTCGTCCATGATGTCGTCGTGAATCAGGGTAAACGACTGGATGACTTCGACGCTGACTGCGGCACCCATTAGGTCGATCTCGCCGACGTCTTCGTCGACCGTCGGGAACTCCCGATACTCGACCGACAGCGGATCGACGTCTGCAAGCGCCTCTGCGGTCGTCAACAGGATCGTCGGCCGGAGACGCTTCCCGCCGGCGTCGAGCAGGTACCGTGAGGCTTCGTAGAGCCGTTCGGGTCGTGCAACCGGCAACTCTTCGGGAACCGCGTCGTTGACAAGTTCCCGTCGTTTCCCGACTGCCTCGAGTACCGTCTCCTCTCGTGTCTCAGAAGTGGTCATATTACTCGACGAGTTGGATGAGGTTGCCGTTTCGAGTGACGTGGAGGTCACGCCCCATCTGGTAGCCCTCGCTTTCACAGAGGTTGACGTAGCTCGAGAAGCCGCTCATGTCCTGGTGGGCCGGAATGATGTGCTGTGGCTGGAGCGCGTCTAACATCTCGTAGTGGCCCTCCTGGTTGAGGTGGCCCGAGACGTGGATGTCGTCGTAAACCCGGGCACCCTGCATCCCGAGCAGTTTCTCGGCCTGGTAGCGCTGGCCCTCGTTGGTCGGCTCCGGAATGACACGGGCCGAGAAGACGACTTTGTCGCCGTCTTCCAGTTCGTACGGCGTCTCGCCGCGGGCCATCCGGGTGAGCATCGCACGAGGCTCGCCCTGGTGGCCGGTGACGACGGGTAGGAAGTTCTCTTTGCCTTCGTTCATGATCCGCTTGAACGTGCGGTCGACGGACTTGCGGTGGCCGAACATCCCGAGGTCGGTCGGGAAGTCGACGAAGTCCAGTCGTTCCGCGGTGCCGGAGTACTTCTCCATCGACCGGCCCAGCAGAACCGGCTGGCGGCCGATGTCGTCGGCGAACTCGACGAGGCTCTTGACGCGAGCGATGTGACTCGAGAACGTCGTCGCGACGATGCCGCCGTCGTAGTCCTCCATGCTGTAGAGGACGTCACGCAGGTGTTCGCGGGCGACTTTCTCGCTGGGCGTTCGGCCCTTCTTGCTCGCGTTGGTACAGTCCTCGATGTAACAGAGGACGCCTTCGCCCTCGCGGCCGATCTCGCGGAACCGATCCATGTCGATCGGGTCGCCGATGACGGGCGTGTGGTCCATGCGCTTGTCCAACCCGTAGACGACAGCGCCTTCGGGCGTGTGGAGGACCGGGTTGATCGCGTCGATGATCGAGTGAGTGACGTTGACGAACTCGAGGTCGACCTTGCCGGAGTCACCGATCGACATCGTTTCGCCGGCGTCCATCTTGACGAGGTCGTTCTCGACCCCGAACTTCTGTTCGCCCTCGATCTGCTGTTTCACGAGTTCGATCGTAAACGGCGTCGCGACGATCGGTGCGTCGTACCGGTGGGCCAGCTTCGAGATGGCGCCGATGTGGTCTAAGTGGCCGTGGGTCGGCACGATGGCCTGCACGTCGCCCTCGAGGTCGCTCATGATCCGATCGTCTGGGATTGCGCCCATGTCGATCAGATCGAGACTGTGCATCCGTTCGGTTTCGACGTTGTCGTGGATCAGCACCTGCGAGAGGTTCAGACCCATATCGAAGATGACGACGTCGTCGCCGGCGCGAACGGCAGTCATCTGCCGTCCGACTTCTTCGTATCCGCCTATGGTTGCGATTTCGATTTCCATGGTTCGTTGTACTGAAAGCCGCGATCGACTTCAGCGTCTCGAAACGGTCCGCGGACTACCGCCAGGCCCCGGCGTCTTGCAGCGCGTCGGCCATCCCGCTATGCGTTCAGCCCCAGACCGGTCACGACGACCGTCGTGGGCCCGAACGCACTTGCCCGCGGGTTTCGGTACGTCTCGCTACACGCCCGAGTGTTAAAAACACAGTGGGTTGGTCGTCTGCAGGGTCCGACTTCTCACACGACTGGCGTCGTCTGCACTCGCAGTGGCGGCGGGTGGTCGTGTCCCCGCGTTCGGTCTCCGAATCACAACCCCACTAGAATAACCCATATGTTGTGCTAAATCTCTCATTACTGCCTAAAGTTCTATTCGTAATTGGTTATCATCACATTCGATTCCGAAATGCAAACCTTTCTAAACTCTCGTACGAAATCCCCGGGCGATGACGAAGGATCTCGAGCGCGACCTTGGGTTGTTTGCCGTGATCGCGATTAGTATGGGGGCGATGATCGGGAGCGGCATCTTCATCTTACCCGGGATCGCCATGGCCGAAGCCGGGCCCGCGGTGATCCTCGCGTTCGTGATTGCTGCCATTCTCGTCGTCCCGGCGGCGCTTTCGATCGCCGAACTCGGGACGGCGATGCCCGAAGCGGGCGGTGACTACATCTTCATCGAGCGCGGTCTCGGCCCGTCGTTCGGAACGATCGCCGGACTGGGAACCTGGCTCATGCTGATGCTCAAAGGCTCGCTCGCACTCTATGGCGGCATGTTCTACATCGATTTCGTCTACTCGCTTCCGACGTGGGAGCTCGCGGTTCCTCTCCTCGAGTCGACACTTTCGATCCCCGGCGTCCGCGCCCTCGGGATCACGTTTGCGTTGCTCTTTATTGCGATCAACCTCATCGGCGTCAAACAGACTGGCGGGATACAGTCGATTATGGTCGTGATCATGCTGGTCATTCTCGGCGTCTTTATCGCAGCGACGATCATTCAGGTCGACGGTGCGAACTACGAGTCGTTCTTCAGCGAAGGACTCGACGGCATCTTCGGTGCGACGGCACTCGTTCTCGTCTCCTATGCGGGCGTGACGAAGGTTGCGGCGGTCGCCGAAGAGATCGAGAACCCCGGACGAAACCTCCCACTTGGCTTGCTCCTCTCGCTTATCATCACCGCCGTGATCTACGCCCTGCTCGTGTTCGTGTTGGTCGGCGTCGTGGATGGCGATGCACTGACCGGTGAAAACGAGAACGTGCCGATGGGCGTCGCGACCGAGATCGTCTACGGTGACGCTGTCCTCGGTGGCGTCTCGATCGGATTCTTTGCCGTTGCAGCTATCGTTTTCGCCGCCCTGCTTGCACTCGTCAGCACCGCCAACGCGGGCATCCTGACAGCCTCGCGCTACCCGCTCGCGCTCAGCCGCGACGACCTCTTCCTGAAGAAGTTCGAGTACATCCATCCACGGTTCTCGACGCCCTTCGTCGCCATCCTGACGACTGGCGCGATCATCATCTTCATCGTCGCCACCCAGGAAGTCGACGAGATCGCCAAGATGGCTGGCGCGTTCCAGATTCTCGTCTACATCCTCGTCTGTGGTGCCCTGATCGCGTTCCGTGAACGCGACCTCGAGTGGTACGATCCCGACTTCCATACACCGGGCTATCCGTGGGTCCAACTGTTCGGAATCGCCTCAGGAATCTTCATCATCGCCCAGATGGACACACAGGAGATCGTCGGCTCGATCGTCATCGTGATCTTCGGCTTCGTCTGGTTCAAGTTCTACGCCGAGGACAAGATCGACCGCGAAGGCGTCGCCAAGGGCCTCGCACGCCGTCAGGCGGGCAAACAGTTCGTCGAGGACACCGAACAGCAACTCGCAGACGACGGCACCTACGAGATACTCATTCCGATCCGACAGGATGTCAGCCGCGAACAGGAAGACGCGCTGATCCAGATGGCCGCACCGATCGTCAGTCGACGTGGCGGCCGCATCCGGGTCGTCCGCTTCGACGAGGTTCCCGACCAGGTGCCACTGGACATCCCCGCCGAAGAACTCTCCGAGACCGACCTCGAGTTCGAGGAACGGACCGACGAACTCGTGCGCTATCTCGAGGTGCCAGTCGAGGTCGGCGAGATCGTCAGCCACGACACTCGCCACGCGGTCGTCAACTTCGCCGAACGGACGGGTGCGGACCTCGTGCTCGCGCGCCGCGAGGCGACCAGCCGACTCGGAACCCTGTTCGGCCGTGACACCGACTGGATCATGGAACACGCCCCGTGTGACGTGGTTTTTGTCCAGCACGAACAGCGGATCGGCATCGACGAAATCGCGATCGTCACCGATCGGAGCCCGTTCAACGACCCGCTCAAAGTCGAACTCGCAGACGCGATGGCCGACGTCCTCGGAGCACGGGTCCGGTTTCTCTTTGCAGTCGGCGAAGACGCACCCGACGAACTGACCGAAACGATCGAAGACTACCACGCCGAACTCGACGACCTCTGTACCGTCCCCGTCGAGTCGGCGATCGTCCGCACCGACGACGCAGTGTCGGGCCTCTCGATGGAACTCGAGTCGTCCGACGTCGTCATGCTAAGTACGATGACTCACCGACGACTGCCGGACCTGCTGATCGAACAACGCTCCGACCGCCTCGCTGCCGCGATCGAACAACCCACGATGCTGGTCCACTCCAAAGAGACGCGACGAGGGTCGTTCTTGCGTCCGATCCTCGAACGACTCCTGTTCGAGTAATAAGGTCGACAGAATAGATCACGTAACTTACCCGATCAAACGACTGAGTCAACCGAATTTCGGTTCTCAATATAACTGGAGACTGAACATTTATGAGTTATGCTAGTTTAGGCGATAGTATGCCCATCATTTCGAAAGACGATTTCTCTTATCACACCAACGACTGTCCCGACGTCGGGGACGGGATGCGGACGACATCGCTCCCCGAGGAAGTCACGTCGATCGACGACCTCGAGTGCAGTTGTTGGGACAAGTATGAGTCGCTCGACGAACTCGACTGATACGGAGTGCTGTACCGATGTACCGGCGCGACCGTAGGAGGGCGCGGTCGCACAACTGACGGACAGCGAACCGCTTGACACCGCTGTGATGCCGGTCTCCGACCTGCCTCTCCGTCGGGCTCCGCCCGTTTCCCTTATTTAATCGTTGTTCCTGGCTCTGTGCCCTCGAGAAATGCATCCAGCTCGTCCAGTCCGAAGATCTCGGCATCGGCCTCGAGTTCGAGCAGTGCCTGTACCTTTCCAGCCATCCCACCAGTGACGTCGGTCGCCTCGCTCTCCCCGAGCACGTCGGCCGCATCGTCGAACGTCTCGATTTCCTCGATCACCGCGTCGCCGTCGTCCAACACACCCGGGACCGTCGAACAGAGGCCGACCCGGTCGGCCCCGAGTTCCCGTGCGAGTTCCGCGACGAGCTCGTCGCCGCTGACGACCGTCGCACCAGCGCCCGCGTGGGGAACCAGGTCACCGTGGAGGATCGGAACGAACCCCTCCTCGAGCATCGTTCGGATTCCGTCGATCGGTAACTCGAGGTCGCCATCCCCGTCGCGTGCGGCCATCGAGAACGGATGGACAGGGACGGCGTCGACGTTCCGGCCGAACAGCCGTCGGAGGACGAACCGGTTCAGCGTCGTCATCGCGCCGTGGACGTCCAGCAAAGCGCCGACGTCGTGTGTCCCGTCGGTCGTCGTAATACCGTGTTCGCTTGCGTTGTGATGACCGAAACTGCCGCCACCGTGGACGACCACGAGATCCGTCCAGCCACCGCCGCGGGCGCCAGCGATGGCATCGGCCGCTCGCTCGAGTGCCTCGCCGTCGAGCGTCTCGGGCCGATCTTTCTCGGTAATGACGCTACCGCCGAGTTTCAAGACGATCATTCGAGTCGCTTCACCCCCTCGTCGGCGAGGTCGGCGCGAAACGCGTCCTCACAGCCCGGCGTGAACGACAGCGCCGTCTCGGTCTCCTCGGTCGGATCGAGCGAGACGATACAGCCACCACCGCCGGCACCCGTAAGTTTCGCGCCGTAAGCGCCTGCGTCTCGAGCAGCCCAGACCATCGTGTCGAGCGAGCGCGAGGAGACGCCAAGCGCCGACAGCAGTCCATGGTTGAAGTTCATCAGCCGGCCGACCTCCTCTAAGTTGCCGTCGGAGAGCGCCTGCTCGCCTCGCCGAACCACGTCGCCGATCGATTCGACAGTATCGGCCGCGAACTCGTACTCCTCGCGCAGGTTTCGGACACCAGCGACGAGTTCACCCGTGTCACCAGCGCCGCCGTCGAACCCGACCACGATCGGTAGATCCGGTGTCTCGACCGTGCGACAGTCGTCGTCTTCGACCCTGATCGCGCCACCAGTCGCCGAACAGAGCGTGTCCGCTCGAGAAGCTTGCCCGTCTTGTACCTCATACTCCGTCCGGAAAGCCCGTTCCGCGAGCTCGTCGGTCTCGAGCGTGACACCGAGTTCCCGGGTGGCCGCGTCGATGGCGGCGACGACGACCGCGGCCGAGGAACCCAGGCCGGCACCGAGTGGAATGTCGCTTTCGATAGTGACGTCGAACCCGACATCGTCCTCACCCGTCACGTCCCGAACCTGGTCGATCGCACCGTCGACGTACCCCATCGCTGCGCTGACCAGCGACTCGGCGGCGTCGATGTCCGGCCGTCCGTCGGCCGGGCCGCCGTACTCGACGGTGAACCCGTCGAGGCTGAGATCCTCGGCGTGGACCCGAAGTTTACTGTCGTCTCGTTTCTCGACGCCGACCCGCGCCCGCAACTCGATGGCACACGGGACTGCAGGTTCGCCATAGACCACTGCGTGTTCCCCGAAGAGATAGATCTTACCGGGGGCACTCGAGACTGCCATAGAGGGCCGTTCGCACGACGACGCTTAATAGCTATCTTCTCCGACCGGCCACGTGTCGTTTAAGCAACCGCCGTGCGAACGCGAACCCATGTCTCTCGTCTTGCCGAGCGAACTCGTCGTCGACCGGTTTCTTCCGACGGTGCGTGCGATGATCGCTCGACGCCTCGCCGATCACGGTATGACACAACAGGAGATTGCGAGCGAACTCGGCGTTACCCAGGCCGCAGTCAGCAAGTACCTGAGCGGCGACAGCGGCGGGGACGACCGCTTTCGCAACCACCGAGAAACAGTCGCAACCGTCGACCGGATCGCCGACGGCCTCGCGAGCAGCGAGATGGACGGCTACGACGCGCTGGCCGAACTGCTCGCACTCGTCCGCAGCCTCACAGACCGCGGCCCGATCTGCGAGATTCACGAGGCCGAGATGCCCGAACTCGAGGGGCTGGGCTGTGATCTCTGCGTTCGCGGTCTCGATCCCGCCGTCCGACTCGAACGCGACGTCCTCGAGAACGTCCGGACCGCCGCACGGCGGCTCGCGGCGATCCCCCGCATAGTCGATTCCGTTCCAAACGTCGGAACCAACGTCGGCATGGCGCTGCCCGACGCCGAGAACGTGACCGACGTCGCCGCCATCCCCGGCCGCATCTACGCCATGGGCGGCCGGGTCGAAATCCCAGCCAACCCCGAGTTCGGAGCGTCACAGCACGTCGCCACCGCAGTCCTCGCAGCTACCGCCGTCGACTCCGAAGTCAGGAGTGGACTAAACGTCGCAACCAACTCACACCTCCTCGAGCGAGCGCGCGAACTCGGAATCGAGCCACTCGAGTTCGATGCCGACTACGACGACCGTCGCAGTCACCTCCAGAAACAGTTCGACGACCGCGGCGAGGTTCCACCCGTCGCCTACCACCAGGGTGCGTACGGAATCGAACCCGTCACTTACGTGTTCGGCCGAACGGCCGTCGAAGCGACCGAACTGCTCGAAGAACTGGTCGCGCCGGCGTAGTCACGCCGACCACAGCGGCTACCCCATACGGTTTGCTGTCCGTCAGTTCCGGCGCGACCACAGGCGGGCTCGCGGTCACGCCGGTATATCGGTACAGCATCCGTATCAAGCAGCGACAGCGAGTGAAACAGTTCGCTGTAACGACGCACGGCCCCAAGACGGTCGCGGTCGGAACCCGACGAGCAGTCGCTCCCGTAAGCAGTCAGAACCCGACGAGCAGTCGATACGGGATGCCGACCGCGAAAATAGCGATCAGTGCCGCCGTGGCGAACAGCACTACCGAAGGAACCTTCTCTTTCTCGAACTCGAATACGTGGTCGATCATACCCGACGTTGCGAGGGAAGACAGGTAATTCTGTCGAGAGCGAGTCGACTCTCGTACGAATTGCTGTTCCGTTGTCGCCGCTTCCGGTCGCGGCTGGACCGGCACCATCGACAGTACAGTAGCCCGTCCCGAGCACGAAGCCAGCGACTCGGCGTTTCTCGAAGACATCGGAGAAAAACGATCGGATCGACTTCCGAAACTTAGACGCCGCTCTCGAAGTCCTCGAGCGAGTAGGACGGCTCTGCACCGCGCTGATCGAGCACCTCGTTTGCGAGCAGCCAGTAGACGACCGAGAGAGCCTTGCGACCCTTGTTGTTGGTCGGGACGACCAGATCGACGTTGCTGACCTGGTTGTTCGAGTCACACATCGCGATGACCGGGATACCCACCGTGATGGCCTCTTTGACGGCCTGGGCGTCGCCGATCGGGTCCGTGACGACGAGAACATCGGGTTCGATGTAGCCGTCGTACTTCGGATTCGTCAGCGTACCCGGAATGAACCGACCCGTGCGCGCTCGAGCGCCGACCGCTTCCGCGAACTTCTCGGCCGGGAACCGACCGTACTGGCGACTCGAGGTGACCAGGATCTGTTCGGGGTCGTAGTTGGCGAGGAAGTTCGCGGCCGTGCGGATGCGGCCGTCGGTTTTCGAGACGTCGAGCACGTAGAGCCCGTCGGTCCGGACGCGGTGGATGAACCGCTCCATGTCCTGGGTCTTTTGCTGGGTCCCGATGTGGACGCCAGCGCCGAGGTAGTCCTCGACGGGGATCAGCAGGTCGGCTTCCTCGTCGGACATCACGTCGTCGTCGAGGGATGGGCCTGCGTCTTCCTCGGGTTCTTCTGCCTCGGCGTCAGCCTCGTTGGCCTCGGCGTCGGCGGTCTGTTCCGCTGGCTCGACGTCGTCCTGATCGGCGGCGGGGCCAGCCCCTTCGGCCGGCTCCTCGTCGATCTCTTCTTCGGCGGCGTCGAGCCCTTCCTGGGATGCGTTGTCGTCTGTCATGTCGCGTCGTCTGCGATTCTGATGAGCTCGTTTAGCTTGGCAGTTCGCTCGCCGCCGACGGCACCCGTCTTGATGAAGGGTGCGTCGGTTGCGACGGCGAGGTGTGCGATAGTCGTATCCTCGGTCTCGCCCGAGCGGTGGGAGACGACCGAGTCGTAGCCGTGTGCAGTCGCGAGTTCGATCGCGTCGAAAGCGTCGGACAGCGTCCCGATCTGATTTGGCTTGATCAGGATGCTGTTTGCTGCGTTGCGATCGATCCCCTCACGCAGGCGGTCCGTGTTCGTAACGAACAGATCATCGCCACAGATCAGCGTTCGCTCTCCGACTTCCTCGGTGAGGTCGCCAAACGCGTCGTAATCGTTCTCGTCGAGTGGGTCCTCGACGTAGACGAGGTCGTACTCGTCGACGAGTTCGGCGATGTACGCGATCTGTTCGTCTGTGTCGCGGCTCTCGTCGCTGTACTCGTACGTCTCCGAGTCGGCATCGTACAGCTCCGCGCCGGCGACATCGAGCCCGAATCTGATCTCGAACCCGACTTCGGCTTCGACCAGCGAGACAGCCTCGGCGACGATTTCGAAGGCCTCGCTGTCGTCGATCGACGGTGCCCACGCGCCTTCGTCGCCTTTCCCGCAGGCAACGCCACGGTCCTCGAGCAGCTCTGCGACGGCTTCGTGGACGGCCGCGTTGGCGAAGACAGCGTCTTCGACGCTCGGAGCTCCGACCGGTGCGGCCAGAAACTCCTGAATGTCGGTCGCGTCGGCGGCGTGTTCGCCACCGCCGACGACGTTCCCGAGCGGGATCGGGAAGCTCTGACCGCGGAAGGTGCCACCAAGGTGTTGGAACAGTGGTGCGCCGAGCACGTCGGCACCGGCCTTCGCTGCGGCCATCGAGATCGCGACCGCGCTGTTGGCACCAATCTCCGAGAAATCGTCGGTTCCGTCGGCTGCGTGCAAGATCGCGTCGACCTCGCGCTGGTTACCGGCGTACGCCTCGCCGACGAGACGCGGAACGGCGTGTTCACGAGCCGCGGCGATCGCCTCGGACGGCGGCCGTTCGACGGCCTCGTACTCGCCCGTACTGGCACCGCTTGGCGCTGCTGCACGGCCGAAACCACCGCTCTCTGTGAGGACGTCGGCCTCGACCGTCGGACTGCCACGCGAGTCGATCGTCCGGCGGAGTCGAACGTCGGTAATCAGCGTCATTGTCGATCCTTCCCTCGTTTGACCGTAAAGGGCAACACGCCAGCGTCGTACTCTTCGGCGGCGATCAGGATCGGCTCAGCCCGGTCCGTCTCGATCAACACTGGTGCCCCGTACGATATCTGCAGCGCTCGAGCGCCGAGGATGCGGGCTTTCTCGTATCGATTGTGACGTTGCTGTTGCATGTTACTGGTACGGAGAGACGACGTCGACGAGGTCGGTGTGACTCACGAGCATGCGCCGACAGCAGTAGCGGTCGACGCCCAAGTCGTCGAGTACTTCCTGGGGATCTTCGTCGCCTTCGTTCGCCCGTTCGTCGAACTCCTCCCAGTGCTCGCCGACGACGCTGCCACAGGTGAAACACCGAACCGGTACCATCATATATCGATCACCTTAACGGTAGGACTTCTGGTAGCGAGCCCGAGCGCCCGGGCCACCCCATTTTTTCGGTTCGGACTGACGAACGTCGTTGACCAGCAGCGACCGGTCGAACTCCATGAACGCGTCGCGGAGTTCGGCGTCGTTCGTGTGCTGGACGATGCCACGAGCGATGGCGGTACGGACGGCGTCTGCCTGTCCGCTGATACCGCCACCCTCGACATCGACGTCGATGTCCATCTCGCTACGCAGCTCGTCGCCCACGATGCGGAACGGCTCGAGCATCTTGAGCCGCGACATCTCGGGCTCGACCAGCTCGACGGGCTGGGAGTTGATTCGCACGCGACCCTCGCCCTCGCGTACGGTTGCGCGAGCGACGGCCGTCTTTTTCTTGCCACTCGTGTTGGTTACCATGTGACGTTAGCACCGAGTTGGTCGGAGACTTCGCCCAGCTGGACGAAGCGAATGTTCGAAAGCCGATCCAGCGACGTGTCCTCGAGGACTTCCGACTCCTGTTCCTCGTAAGGGTTGCCGACGTAGACACGAACGTTCTCGAGTGCCTCTCGACCGCGGGGCTTCTTGTACGGAAGCATGCCACGGACCGAGCGCTTGAAGATCGTGTCCGGTCGCTTCGGGTAGTACGGTCCGCTGTCGGAGCCGAGCTGGAGCCGCTTGCGGTAGGTCTCGAAGATGTCTTCCTTGTCGCCGGTGATGACTGCGTCTTCGGCGTTGACGATCGCAACGCGCTCGCCATCGAGTGCACGCTGTGCGACCTGACTCGCGACGCGACCGAGAATACAGTCCCGGGCGTCGACGACGACGTCTGCGTCGAACTCTGCGATACTCATCGAATCACCCGTACGTCGGAGCCTTCTGGGTTCTCTTCGAGCACTTGCTCGAGCGGTACTGGGTCACCGACCTGGTCGATCTTCGTCTCGGCTGACGAAGAGAAGTCGATGGCAGCGACGGTGACGTTCTTCTGTAGTGCGCCGGAGCCCAGCACTTTGCCGGGAACGACGACGGTCTCTTCTTCGCGTGCGTATCGCTCGATCTGGCCCAGGTTCACCTCAGCGTGAGTGCGCCGGGGCTTCTCGAGACGATCCGCAACGTCTCGCCAGACGTCGGCGTCCGTCTCGCGGGACGTCGACTTCAGGTCGGCGATGAGATCGTTGAGTCTCGGGTTAGTCTTGCTACTCATTGGTTACCTCCAAATCCGCAATCGACCGGCGACGGAGCGCCACCGGCCGTGGTCGTACTGACCGTGAAATCGATTCGAGAGAAGTGATGCAGGGAGCAGGATTTGAACCTGCGGACTCCTACGAGACAGCGCCCTGAACGCTGCGCCGTTGGCCAGACTTGGCTATCCCTGCTTGCACTTCTGTCTACCCGCCGCCCCTTCAAACCCCTTTCGATTCCATCGGACGAAACCGAGCCGCTTGACGCGAACCTGCCAGCCTCGTAGCACACGGCACTGGCGACTCTCGAGGCGTCCTCGCGGCCGATTTCGTCGGTCTCGGGTCGGGGGCGTGGGTACATGTCTATAGCTGTACTGCGTCTTCGAGTTCGGTTGCACGCGCCTCGATCGTATCGGCGGCACGCGTGACCAGCTCTTCGATCGGGAACGAACCGTCCGTCTCCACGTGGAAGACGAAGGCGTTTGGCACGTCCTCGATCTCGACTTCCTTGCCGGGATACCGATTCGAGAGATCGTGATCGAACTCCGTCGTCGAGACGAGTTCGCCGTCGTCTTCTATTACGCCACGGACGATCCGACTCCCTTCTTCCTCGAACTCCGGCACGTCGCCGACGACCTCCACGTGCTGGAGGTGTCGGTAGCCGACGGCCACACCGCCCTGGTGTTTGGCGTGTTCTTTACCGCGGTCGAGGGTCGCCTCGGCCTCGGCTTCCAGGCGCTGACCGTCTTTGAGCTCGATGATCGGCACGTTCTCGTCGGCCGGCTGGACGAGGTCGTCGCTCGAGACGAGATCGCCGGAGTAGGCGGTAGCTGGTCCTTCGACGTCGATCGAGAGCGTGACGGTATCGTCCTCGCCGAACTCGCCTTCGGGAGGCGTCGTCAGCGGGACGAGCCCCAGTCGAAGCGCGAGTTGTTCGTCGAACATGACCGACGAGTTCTCGACGAACCGGACGGTGTCGATCGCCATCGTCGGCACGTCGGCGAGCATCGCACGACGGATGCCGTTGGCGAACGCGGGCGTCACGTTGCGGACGAGAAACCGCGCGTTTCGGTCGTCGCGTTCGACGAACTCGACGTCGTACTCCTCAGTCATGATCTAGTAGCCGCCCTTGCCTTTGGGTGCGCGCGATCCGTCGTGTGGGATCGGGGTGACGTCTTCGATACGTCCGATCTCGATACCGGAGCGTGCGAGTGCACGAATCGTCGCCTGTGCACCCGGTCCGGGGGACTTCTGGAGGTTGCCACCTGGACCACGTACGCGGACGTGAAGCCCGGTGATGCCTGCGGCTTTGACCTCCTCGGCGACGGACTCGGCCATTTGCATCGCAGCGTATGGCGATGCCTCGTCGCGGTTCTGCTTGACCGCCGTGCCACCGCTGGACTTGGCGATCGTCTCCGCGCCCGTGAGGTCGGTCACGGTCATGATTGTGTTGTTGAACGATGCGTGCACGTGGGCGATGCCCCACTTTTCGTCGTCCTGACTCATGGTTTACTGACCCTCCGCGCGCTCGGGGTGGAGTTCGTCCGCCAGCGGACTGCTCTCGTCGAACTCGACGAGATTCTCCTCGTCGACATCGACGACGTAGGACGGTACCTGGTGTCGCTGACTGCCGACCACGACGTGGCCGTGCGTGATGAACTGACGGGCCTGCTCGGTCGTGTTCGCGAGTCCTTTCCGGTAGACGACCGTCTGGAGTCGACGCTCGAGAACGTCTTCGACCTCGAGACCGAGGACGTCGCCGAGTTCGTCGGTTTCGTCGAGGATGCCGACGCGTTTGAGCCGACCGAGGAACTCTTCGGACCGGCGCTGGACGGTTGCGTCGCCCTGTGGCTGGCCGAGCAACTCCCGGGCCTCGCGCCGGTAGGAGCGAAGCTGGGACTGTGCTCGCCAGAGCTCTTCTTTGTTCTTGAGGCCGTAGCGGTCGATGAGGGAGTGTTCGTTGGCGATGCGCTCACCCTGGTAGGGGTGGTTCGGTGTCTCGTACTGTTTGGTGTCGGTTCCGAGTGGCATCGTTACTCACCCTCCTCTTCGTCGCCGCCTTCTTCGGCTTCTTCGCGGATCTCTTCGACGTTGACTCCGATAGTGCCCTCCGTACGACCGGTGGACTTCGTTCGCTGGCCGCGAACCTTCTGGCCGCGCTTGTGACGCACGCCCTTGTAGGAGTCGATCATCTTCATCCGGTTGATGTCGTGCTGGCGAGTCAACTCGAGGTCGTTGCCGATCTCGTGAGTCGTTTCGCCGGTGTAGAAGTCCGACTGACGGTTGTTGAGCCAGTCAGGGACTTCGTCGGCGTAGCTCTCTACGAGTTCGACGACCTCGTCGATGACGTCGTCGTCGAGTCGACCGAACGTCGCCGTTCGATCGATGCCCGCTTCGTCGGCGATGATCCGGGCGGTCCGGCGACCGATCCCAGTCATCTCCGACAGCGAGCGCTCGACCGACTTCGTCCCGTCGAGGTCGGTTTGACCGATCCGGACGAAGTACTGCAGGTCTTCGTCCTCCTCTTGTTCTTGGGGTTCTTCTGCGCTCATGTATCGTGTATCTCTGTCTGGTCTGCAGGCGTTGCAATGTAGACTGGCGAAAGGCCAGTCTCGGGAAATCCGACGTCGTGGCGGGGATTCGAACCCCGGAGGCTTGACGCCACATGGTTAGCAACCATGCGCCTTGGGCCGCTTGGCTACCACGACACCGAGTCTTTCTGGTATCGTCGCCCTTCCGGACTCGGGGATCGCTCCCCTGCACGTAGTGCACCCGAACGTACCCGGGACGACTACTTAAGCGCAACGAAAGTCCCGGACCGTCGGCGACCGATCCCACGCGAACCGATGACACATGCCGTTGGGCTGACTTTATTATCGCTGGGCTGGTGGGGGTAACTAGTGGTCCGAGACAGGTTCCCCACCGTCGCCCGGCTAATCGCTGCGATCGGTGGTGTCGCTGCAATCGCCCTGGCAGCAGCGACCGTCGACTCTCCCGTCGAGTTCGGCGGGTCGGGCGGTGCCGGCACCGGTGACGGCAGTGGCACCGGCCTCGCCGACCAGCCGCCGGCCGACCGCCCGGTCGAAACCGTCGACGTCCCGCCGTTTCTCGAGTACCTCGTCTACGCTCTCCTGATCTTCGTGACGATCGTCGTCGTCTGGTACCTGCTCACTCACAGACGCGACGCGCTCCGCGTACTCGCGCTTTGTCTCCTCGTCGCGCTGTTCGTTTTCGCGGTCGTCCAGGTTGCCCCCGAGTTGTTCCCGCCAGAGGAGACTGTCGAAGAGCCCGGTAGCGCTCTCGCGGGCGGTGGAGACGACGGATTCGGAACTGGAGACGGCGACGCAGTCGCCGCCGAGCCGATCGTCGCCTTTCTCGTGGTTGTAACTGTGATCGTCGTCGGCGGACTCCTCATCAGTCGCCACGACGGATCGGAAACGGCCGACGGCGAGCCTGCAGCCGACGCCGCCGAGCCCGACGAACGGGGTGCCAGCGCCGCAGCCGTCGGCTCCGCTGCCGGACGAGCCGCAGACCGACTCTCCGACGCGACGGACATCGACAACGAGATCTATCGCGCGTGGCGAGAGATGACTCGGCCACTCGAGGTCGACAGGCCGGAGTCGAGCACGCCACGGGAGTTCGCGCAAGCCGCGATCGACGTCGGACTCGAGCGGGACCACGTCGAGGAACTCACGCGTCTGTTCGAGGACGTCAGATACGGTCACGAGGAGCCGACACCGGAGATGGAACGGCGGGCGACGACCGTTCTCCGGGAGATAGAGTTGGTTTACGCCGAGAGCGACGGTGACGCGACCGTGTGCGAAGACGGTGCCAGGGAGGTCGACCGATGAGCGCCAGCAGCCGTACCGCTTTCCTGGTGCTTGGGACTCTGGCGTTCGTCGGCGCGATCGCGGTCAGCAGTGGTCTCCTGACGATCGGCCTGACGGAGACGGCCGTCGTCCTCGTTGCCCTGCTCGTCCTCGGAATCGCCTTCCGAAGCGTCTCGCGGCGACGCGGCGTCCGCACACGACTCGGAACTCCTGACCCCGAACGAACAGTCCACGTCGCCGTCCCCGGCGAGACCGTCTCCGACGCGCTCTCGACGTTCCGTCAAGTCTCCTCGCGGCACGGAACCGTCAACCGGCGGATCGCCGACAGCCTCCGGGACGTCGCCGTCGCCGTTCTCACCCGATTCGAGGGTGACCCGCCCGAGGCCGCCAAGCAACAACTCGAGGACGGAACCTGGACCGACGACCAGATTGCGGCCGCGTTCCTCTCCCCGGACCTCGAACGTCCGGTCCGATCGATCCGGGATCGAGTCGGCGGGCTTCTCGGATACGGAAACGGATCGCGTTTCCAGTCCGGAGTCTCCCATGCGGTCGCCGAAATCGCCGCGATCGGATACGAGTCCGACACACCGGCCGGAGATCGCACTCTCCCGACGTACAGGTTCGGCCGCCAATTCGGCCGGGAGGACGAGCCACCCCGACGGACGAGGGCCGACGACGACCCGATCGACGGAATCGAACCGGCCCGGCAAATCGCGACCGGCTACTGGACCGGGATCGGAGTCGTCGCGCTTGCCGCCGTCGGCATCGGTGCACTCGCCGAATCCCCAGCCGTCGTCCTCGCCGGCGTCGTCGGCGTCGGCTACGCGGGCTTTGCACGCGCGTTCGACTCACCGACACTCGAACTCTCCCTCGAGCGATCAGTCAGCGAGACCGACCCCGAACCCGGCGACGAGGTCGACGTCACCGTCACGATCACGAACGAACGAGGATCGTTCGTCCCCGACCTCCGGATCGTCGACGGCGTCCCACCGGGGATGGTCGTCACCACGGGCTCGAGTCGACTCGGAACGGCACTCCGACCCGGCGAGTCGGCCACACTCGAGTACACGACCGTCGTCCAGCGCGGGAACCACGCGTTCGATCCCGCGCTCGTGCTCGCCCGCGACCTCTCGCAGTCGACCGAACGAGAGTTCTTTCTGGGGGCCGACCACGGGGAGACGACCGTCGTCTGCGAGCCCGACCTCCGGCCGATCGCCACGTCGGTTCCGATACGGGCGACTGCGACATCGTTTTCCGGCCGACTCCTGACCGCCGACGGCGGCTCCGGGACGACGTTTCACTCGGTCCGGGAGTATCGCTCGAGCGACCCGCTCTCACGGATCGACTGGAACCGCCGTGCGAAGACCGGCGAACTCACGACGCTCGAGTTCCACGAGGAGCGATCGGCACGAGTCGTCGTCCTCGTCGACGCCCGGAAGTCGGCCTACGTCGCGCCGACCGCCGACGGAACGCACGCCGTCGACCGGTCGATCGCCGCCGCGGGCCGAATCGGTGCGACCCTACTCGAGGACGGCCACTCGATTGGGCTCGCAGGTATCGGTCCAGTCGGCTCCGAAAGTGAGCGTCGACGGAGCGACGAGGCCTGCTGGCTCGCGCCCGCGTCCGGTCGCCACCACGAACTGCAGTTCCGGGAGTTGCTCGCGACTCACTCACAGTTCGACGCCTCCCCGCCGGACCGAGAGGTTCCGTGGCTCACCCAGTTGCGAACGCTCCGGCGTCGCCTCTCGGCAGAGACGGGGATCGTCCTGCTCTCGCCGCTGTGTGACGGCGGCTCGGCCGACGTCGCCCGCCGACTCGAGGCGCGTGGCCATCCGGTCACCGTCGTCAGCCCTGACCCGACCGCCGACGAAACCGCCGGCCAGCGGCTGGCAGGGGTCGCCCGCCGCGTCCGCCGATTCGACCTCGAGCGCGCCGGTATCCGGGTCGTAGACTGGCCCGACGACGAACCGATCGACGAGACCGTCGCCCGTTATGCCCGCAGTGGGGGTGGGATTCGATGAACGAACCTGCGGCTACCGACGTGGCGGCCGAACGTCCCGACCCCGACGCTGGCGTCGACCTGACGCGAAAGCCGACGCTCGCCTCGAGCGCCGCCGCCGTCGGTACGGGAGCCGTCGCGGCGCTCGTCGCAGGTTTCGTCTCCACCATGGCGCTCGCTATCGGTGCCACAGGGATCGTCGTCCTCGCTGTTGCACTCGCGATCGGCAATCGTGACGCCGTCGACGCGGGCGCGTTCGTCGTCTTCGCTGGCGTCTTGATCGCCGGAGTTCAGGGCGGCGTCGCTGCGGTCGAACCGACACTCGTCGGGACGATTGCGGCAGTCCTCGCCTGGGACCGCGCACACGCCGCTGTCGACCTCGGCGAACAACTCGGTCGTGAAACCCCGACGCTCCGACTCGAGGCCGTCGGCTTCGCCTCGAGTCTGCTGGTCGGCCTGCTGTCGGGAACGGTCGGCTACGCCGTCTACGTCTTCGGCACTGGCAGTCAGCCGGTTCCAGCGTTAGTATTGTTGTTGCTCGCGGCGCTTTTCATCACGATCGGGCTGGGCTCCGGAAAACGGGAGAGAAACTGGCGCTCGAGTCGAAGAGACTAGCAGTCGTCGTGTGAGTGTTCGATCCAGACGGAGGGCGGAACGATTTACCGGTGCAACCGCTTCGGGTCGCGGGTGTGCCGACAACGACAGACAGAAAACCGGACGAGACGGTCGACGATATCGAGTGGGCACACACTGTCGGCCAGGTCGCGGTCGTCCCGTCGATGACGGTTCCCAGCTCGTCTCGACCGACGCCTGCTGGGCCGGTGAGATCAACAGTAGACGTCACACGAGCATTGCGGGGTGACCTCTACCAGCAGTATCTCCGTCTGTTCGGGATGTGAAAGTCCCAAGAGGACCCGATTTCCCGGCCCATACTCTTTTTCGACGACATCACAGTCGATAAGACGCTCTAGGTGATATTCGAGTGAGCTTCGGGCGATGTCGACGGAATCAGCTATCTCACTGGGGGTCGGTGAGTCGTCTTTCAGCAGGCGCGTGATTATTTCACAAGATACGTCTCGCTGAAGCAGTGCCAGGGCTTTCCGCTCCCACTCGTCGTACTCGGGTGGATAGTAGTGGACCTTCCCGTACAGTTTTTCAGAAACCAGCTTTTCCCGGTCGAGCAGTCGCTGAAGATGATGCTGTACCTGCCCTGGTGAGCCGTCAGTTCTCCTGACGAGTTCGTTGAAGTGAACCCCAGCGTTTTCCACCACGCACGAGTGGATTCGACGGCGTGTATCGTTCATTGGCATTTCGGCGAGTGACAGGTCTCTCGGCCGTCACTTCGTCCGCCCCTCTGATATGTCGCCGGGTTGCTCCCACGAAGTAAGAACGTCGGTGGCGTGGGTTACCAGCGCAGGTCGGCTGCCGCTTGGCTCACCCCAGCGTTCGTCGTCGGCGGAAAGACTGTCGGTCCTGGCCGCTCTTGACGCTGCTGTCACTTGCCCTGCTCGGACGAATTACGGCGACGATCCCCCAGCGCACTCGTGGCCCATCCTGCGGTTGCGCCGAAACTGATGCTTCGTCACCCGTATCAGGCTGACTCGAGTGTGAGGCCGAGTGACGTTTCGTTCTCGACGTTGTCGGTGACCGGACAGCGGTCCTCGACGGCTGCGAGCCACGCCTCGAGTTCGTCTTCGGTCGCGTCCGACTCGACTTCGACCGTAACCTCGAGGCCCTGGAGGCCTGGGCGGGCGTCGGACTGCTCGCCGCGGTAGCTGGCGTAGTCGATATCTCCTTCGATCGATACCGTCATCTCGTCGATCGGCACGGCCATATCGCGCGCGACCATCGTCGCCGTCGAGTTCAGACAGCCAAGAACCGCACCCAGAAAGTACTCGACGGGGTTTACGTCCTTGCCGACGACGAACTCTGCGTCGCCGGTGTCGATTCGAGTTCGTTTCGGACTGAGTCGGTCGGCGGTCAGTTCGTACGTCGTCGGGTCGTTCGATTCCGTCATCGTGCGTACTAGAGTCGCCGGCGACCGAATAAAACGTGACGGTGAGCGGTTGCGTTAGCCGTGAATTCCCATCGCTTCGATCTGTTCCTGGTACCGATTCCGGATCGTCACTTCGGTAACCTGCGCGACGTCTGCGACTTCACGCTGGGTCTTTTTCTCGTTACAGAGCAGCGACGCAGCGTAGATCGCAGCGGCGGCGTATCCGGTCGGAGACTTGCCCGAGAGCAGCCCTTCCTCGGCCGTCTTCTCGATGATTTCGTTGGCCTTTGTCTGGACCTCTTCGGACAGTTCGAGTTCGGAACAGAAACGAGGGACGTACTTTTTCGGGTCGACGGGTCGCATCTCGAGGCCGAGTTCTTGTGAGATGTATCGATACGTCCGGCCGATCTCTTTTCGTTCGACGCGTGAGACTTCCGAGATTTCTTCGAGGCTCCGTGGGATTCCCTCCTTTCGACAGGCGGCGTACAGCGCCGATGTCGCGACGCCTTCGATCGACCGACCGCGGATGAGGTCTTCTTTGAGTGCGCGGCGATAGATCACCGAGGCGACCTCGCGTACCGACCGTGGGACACCGAGTGCCGAGGCCATCCGGTCGATTTCGCTCAGTGCGAACTGGAGATTTCGTTCGCCGGCGTCTTTCGTTCGAATCCGCTCTTGCCACTTTCGCAGCCGATGCATCTGGCTGCGTTTCTTCGAAGAAATAGAGCGTCCGTAGGCGTCTTTGTCTTTCCAGTCGATCGTCGTCGTCAGTCCCTTGTCGTGCATCGTCTGGGTCGTCGGTGCACCGACCCGGGACTTTTCCTGCCGTTCCTGGTGGTTGAACGCCCGCCACTCAGGACCGGGGTCGATCTTTTCTTCCTCCACGACGAGCCCACAGTCTTCACAGATGAGCTCACCCCGGTCGGAGTCTTTCACGAGATTGTCCGATTCACACTCGGGACAGGCTTTTACCCCCTCCTGATCCTCGGTCTCGTCCGTCTCACGCGTGCGCTCCCGCTGGCGGGTGGACCGTGTCATCGCACTTTTATAGTAGTAACACCAGCATATATAAACTTTTGGTAGCTACTTTCGGCTGTAGAGAGATAATGGCCAAAACGGCCGATATGGGGCCTCAACCGGTGAGTTTGCGATACAAAACCAGAAAGACTTTATCCGGAACTGCCAGAGCACGGCTACGAATGCCGGTCATCGAGTGTGACATCGAGCGAGCGCGACTCCGCCTCGAGGAGGCAGGTGTCGCCGTCGAATCGGGGAACACGGACCACGAACGCTGGCGGGCGAGTCGCGGGTCGGCGACGGCCGTCGCCTACGACGACAAGGTCGTGATCCAGGGAGAGTCGCCCCAGGATCTCGAGGCCCTGCTCCGGGGCGGCGGCGGGCGGGCCCACCTCTACTTCGACGGCGGCGCGCGCGGCAATCCGGGACCTGCGGCTATTGGCTGGGTGATCGTCACCGGCGACGGCATCGTCGCGGAAGGGAGCGAGCGGATCGGCCGTGCAACGAACAACCAGGCCGAGTACGCGGCGCTGATCGCCGTCCTCGAGGCCGCGCGCGACTACGGCTACGACGAAGTGCAGATTCGCGGCGATTCCGAACTGATCGTCAAGCAGGTCCGTGGCGAGTACGACACGAACAATCCCGAACTCCGCGAGAAGCGAGTGACCGTCCACGAACTGCTCTCGTCGTTCGACGAGTGGGCGATCGAACACGTCCCCCGCGAGGTCAACGAGCGTGCGGACGAACTCGCAAACGAGGCATTCGAGAGCTAACTGGAGAGTGCTGGCCGACGATCGGCAATTGCAAAACCGCCGCTCACGAACGGTCGCGTATGAGCGAGTCGAACGGATCGGAATCGACTGACGCGCGTGACGACGGAGCCGACAGTGCGGAACTGCCCGCCGACGTCGTCGAGGAGGCAGAACGGCTCACGCGTCTCGAGCGGACGGTCGCCGACGACAACGAGGCCACAGCTCACGCCAAACGGCGCGAGGAACTGTTGGACAATCACGGGTTCACGTCCCGAATCCGGGACGACGACGGCGACGACGTATTGGTCTGTCATCCCGCGGCATGGATCGAAGACGGACTCGTCAGGACCGACCGGGTCGAGGATACCTCTCGCGCGGTCGAAATCCCACTCGAGGGGACGGGCGATCCGGACGACTGGAACGAAGTCGACGCCCACAACCGCGAAATCGCCACAGTGGTCAGGGAACGCCACGGCGGCGTCCACGGAGACAACGCAGCGGCGCTTGCGGACTTCGTCGGCAACCACTACGCGAAGTCGATCGAGTCGTTGACGGCCGAGGAACTCGCGGAGTTCCGAACGGAGTATTTCGTGCGTAACGCGTGGCCGTCAAAAAAACAGCGGACTGTGATCGACGAATCGATCGAGTTGATCTACGAAACGGTCGGTGAAGCCGTTCCGGGGGAGTAGATCAGTAGCTTTCGTCGACGATGTCGCGGATCTCGTCCGCGCGGTCTCCATCGCTGACGACGTTCGAGAGCGTCCAGCGGACGCCGTCGAGGACGGCATCGTAGCCGTCGTCGGTCAGTGCGTACTGGTTGGTTCGTTTGTCGAGTTCACTCTTTTCGACCAGTCCCAGTTCGACGAGTTCGTCGAGGTTCGGGTAGAGACGGCCGTGGTTGACCTCGGTTCCGTAGTAATCCTCGAGTTCCCGCTTGATCGCCAGGCCGTACATCGGCTCCTTGGCGAGGATGACGAGGATGTTGTTCTGGAACGCTGTGAGCTCGCGCGCGATACTCTGTTCGCCGGTAATTGATTGTGCCTCTGACATACCTGTGCAAATGTCACCAGACTATTTAAGACTTGCCAACATTACACGTCGCAACCGGTAGACGGAGTCTAGCCGGCATCGTTTTCCTGGACGATTACGTCCGAATCACAGTCGTCGGTTGTCTGGTTGCCATCAAGTACCGTTGACACTCGATTAGGAAAGTACTTTTTGATCGACTACGATGGTCGGATATATGGTCAACCTCTGGGAAGACCTCGAGACTGGACCGAATCCGCCGGAAGAGATCTACGCCGTCGTGGAGTGTCTCAAAGGCGAGCGCAACAAATACGAGTACGACAAGGACGTTCCTGGCGTCGTCCTCGATCGAGTACTCCACAGCAACGTCCACTACCCGAGCGACTACGGTTTCATCCCGCAGTCGTACTACGACGACGAGGACCCATTCGACGTGCTCGTGCTCGTCGAGGACCAGACGTTTCCCGGCTGTGTCATCGAAGCCCGTCCCGTCGCCCTGATGAAGATGGACGACGACGGCGAACAGGACGACAAAGTCATCGCCGTCCCCTCCGAGGACCCACGATACGACCACATCGAGGATCTCGAGGACATTCCACAGCAACAACGCGACGAGATCGACGAGTTCTTCACGACCTACAAGAACTTAGAGGAAGGCAAAGAAGTCGAGACGCTGGGCTGGGAGGACAGGCAGGCTGCCTACGACGCGATCGAACACGCCCAGGACCTCTACGAAGAGCACTTCGAGTAACGTCGTTGCCGACGTTCGTTTTTCCCGACCGGATACACCGTGGTTATTTGCGGCTCCGTCGCCGATGAGTTATGAGCATGGGTAATTTTATTGGGTGGTAGAACGTACGACTGTACGTCATGGCAGCCAGCAACCGATCCCCACGCACGCCCGCATCCGGCGACGAGCCAGCCAATTCCGGCGCTGGCATGGCCCACCTCACCGTGGTCCCGACGAATTTCGACTCCGATGACGAACGAAACGAGTAGCCACTTTCTGCTTCTCGACCGATCCCGCCTCCCGCGACTTCTCAGTAGCGTGTCCTGAAACGAACCTTCTTGTGTACGGTCGGTCTACGGCCCTCTATGGGTCTGTTCGATCGGCTGCGGGGCGACGGCGCACCCCGCGTCGCGTTCATCGGAATTGACGGCGTGCCATACAGTCTTCTCGCCGAGAACGAAGAGCTGTTCCCCAACATCGCGTCGCTCGCCGACGACGGGTCCGCAGGTGAAATCTCGAGTATCGTCCCGCCCGAGTCCAGCGCCTGCTGGCCTGCGCTGACGACCGGAACGAACCCCGGAGAAACAGGCGTCTATGGCTTTCAAGACCGTGAGGTAGGCACCTACGAGACGTACGTGCCGATGGGACGGGAAGTCCAGGCTGACCGCGTCTGGGATCGCGTCCAGGAAGCCGGTCGCCAGGCAACCGTCATGAACGTTCCAGTCACATTTCCGCCCCAGCGAAACGTCCAGCGAATGGTCTCGGGCTTTCTCTCCCCTGGCCTCGAGAAAGCGGCACATCCGGACGGATTCCGTGAGTATCTCGAAGATATCGAGTACCGAATCGACGTGAACCCGAAACTCGGCCACCAAGAGGACAAAGTCGAGTTCGTCGAGGACGCCCACGCCACGGTCGACGCCCGGTTCGAGGCATTCCAGCAGTACGTCGAGGAAGACGACTGGGACCTCTTTTTCGGCGTCTTCATGACGACCGACCGGGTCAACCACTTCCTGTTCAAAGACTACGCGGAAGACGGCGAGTACAAAGACGAATTCCTCGAGTTCTACCAGAAGATCGACGACTACATCGGCCGACTGCGCGAGGCCCTGCCCGAGGACGTGACGATGATCGTCGCATCCGATCACGGCTTTACCAGCCTCGACTACGAGGTCCACTTCAACGAGTGGCTCCGCGAGGAGGGCTGGCTCTCTTTCACGAGCAACACCCCCGAAGAACTGGCCGATATCGCCGACGAGACGACCGCCTACTCCTTTATCCCGGGACGGTTCTACATCAACCTCGAGGGGCGAGAACCCCGCGGCTCGGTTGCCGAGGAAGAGTACGACGACGTGCGTGACGAACTCAAAGCCGACATCCTCGACCTCGAGGCCCCCGACGGCCGACAGGTCGTCGACCGCGTCGTCGAGAAAGAGGAGGCGTTTCGCGGCGACCACGACGACATCGCGCCGGACCTGGTCGCGATCCCTCGGGCCGGATTCGACCTCAAGTCCGGGTTCACGGCCGACTCCGAGGTGTTCACGCGGGGGCCGCGAAATGGGATGCACAGTTTCGACGACACCACCCTCCTTATCGACCACCCGGGGGCGAACATCGACGGTGCCGACCTACTCGACATCGCGCCCACGATTCTCGACCTGATGGACGTCGAGTACAGTCGCGGCGAGTTCGACGGAGCAAGTCTGCTGTAGGCTCGTCTCATCCGAGACGGACTGCTGTACCGACGTACCGGGACAACTCGGATCGCGGTTGCGCGGCAATGACGGACAGCAAGCCGGATGAGACGGTTCGCACAACCATCGTCGCGCCGCAACCGTCTGCTGGAGTCGTCTCCCCACCCGATCACCGGACCGAACGTAACCGCTACCGATACCGGTTCGATCCCGTTTTCCGAATCCGGACCAACTCTCGGCATACGATGGAACGCGAGGAAGTGATCCACGCTCGCGGCCACGAGAACGTTCGGGCCGAACACGCGAGTACGTTCGAGGTGACGACTGACGACTACCTGACTCCCGCAGGAGATTGCATCCTCGCAATCGAGGCCGATCGAGCCCCCGCCGACTTCGATCCCGACTTCGTCGCGGCCTGCCAGAACGCCGACGCGACGATCACGGTCGAACTCGAGACCGCCGGCCACGTCGACTCCGTGACGGGGCGTGGCGACCCCGCCCTCGAGTTCACGAACGAACGCAGCGCCGTCGGGCGGACGAGCGAGTACGTCGACGATCGGACGATGCTACTCGAGGCCGACTTCGCCGCCGAGGGGTTCGACCGCGACCTCGTCGGTGCGCTCACCGAGGGTGCCGAGGTGACGGTGACGTTCCGCGTCGAGTGACACGATCGGGAATCACCGCCGACACTTACCGTTCACAGCCATAGAGCGGCTGGGGCCCCCACAGAGACCGTAAAGATAATTGTTCGATAGTAGATACACCCTCGTATGAAACAGAAAGTCATCTGTCCTCACTGTTCGGAGAAAGTCTCGATCGACGTCGATAGAAAGGTCCTCAGAACGAGAGGACGGATCGGCTCCGTCAACGACGGCTACGATCGGTCCGCAGTCTGCCCGGACTGTGACGAGAAGTTCGCCTGTAAAGTCGAGGACCCGACGCGTCGTCGTCGGTAAGCCTGGGCTTTCGCTTCCACCGTCTTCGTCTCGACGCTGCACAGGAACAAGACCAATACGCTACGAGCCTGTGGTTCCGATATGACCGAGGACCCGGAGCCAGCGGTCAACGTAAGCGGCGGCCAAGCGGGCGGTGGCGTCGCCGCGGAGTTCGATCCGGCGACTGCCGACACCCGCGCCGAACACGTCGTCGATCGCCTCGGGGAACTGTACTGGCAGAAACGCTACGGCGGTCGAGATGCCTTCACCTGCCTCGTCCGAACGATCCTGAGCCAGAACACCAGCGACAAGGCCAGCCAGCCAGCCCACGACGCGTTGATCGAGCGCTACGACACGACAGACGCCGATCTTGCTGACACACTCGCCGCTGCCGAACAGTCGACACTCGCGGAGACGATCAGTTCGGCCGGCCTCTACAACCAGAAGTCGAGGGTTCTCATCACGACCGCCGAGTGGGTCGTCTCGGAGTTTGGCTCCGCAACGGCCTTCGACGAGTTCGTCACGGAGAAAGCACCCGAAACCGTCCGCGAGACGCTACTCGAGGTCCGCGGCGTCGGTCCCAAGACCGCCGACTGCGTGTTGCTGTTCGCCGGCGGG
>JGI2924J29684_1078052_pt1 | contig 29253 bp, 23 predicted proteins | sample BenlonsequencITS_FD_29684 | JGI IMG/M metagenome (IMG submission 29684)
CCCCAGCAGCCATATCATCATTTGAAGCGAAGATCGCAGTTGGCGGCCTTTGGACTTTCAGCAATTTTAATCCCGCTTCTAACCCAGATTTATAGGTAAAATATCCCTGTGCCAGCAATTCATCCTGAATATCTATGCCAGCGTCTTGCAGCACTTTTTTATAGCCATCTTCGCGCGCAGAACTCGTACTATGACTTGGGTGCCCGCGAACAAATCCTATTCGCGTATGCCCCAAAGAAATTAGATACTTAGTCATTTCTATCGATGCTTGAAAATCATTTATTCCGATTTCAAAAGCTTCGCGCGTTCCAGCCATACTTCCTAAAAAAACTGCAGGCATCTCAGCTTCAGTCAACATTTTTCGAATGCCCGCCATATCACTTATAGGCGGCGGAATAATCACTCCATCCCAAGCATTGGTAAGGATCTCTTTCAATTGTTCAGCTGTTATATCTTGAGAGACATTTTTGACGATAAGTTGATACCCATAATTCCCAAGAGTTTCGAGCGCGCCCAACATTAGTTTTTCCAAATAGGCAGAAGACGGGTTTGCATACAACAAACATATGCGTCGTGCTCGCCCACTTACCAAATTTCTAGCCGCTTGATTTGGCAAATATTTTAGCTCGGAAACAGCCGCCAATACCTTCTCTTTTGTAGATACTCTCACTTTGGGAAAGTTATTGAGAACACGTGAAACCGTCATCGGAGAAACGCCTGCATGTTTTGCAACATCAATGAGAGTAACTGGGGAATTATTATTCCGCTTGGCAGTTTTCATGTCGGCATTTCTCACATTCAATACAAATTACACCCCACAGTGAAGAGCCACATTGTGCATGTCAATTTTTTTAATTTTCAAAATACGTGAGCTGTTTGCATCAGCTTTTGTACAGATTTCGGCCCGGAACCGATCATGATAACGAAGGACTTTCACAAACTTCATCACATGTATAAAAATTGACTTGCTGTTTTTGAATGATAACGCTATCACTACCTTGCAATTTTCTTTTATTCAACCGAAGCCCGTCCATTCCCACATGAGGATTTCAATTCGAATTTAAGAAGAAAAATCAGGAAGAGCCCGCTTAACGGGACATGAAATAGTGGAGTGAATTGATATAATGTTTCTTGGCATAGACATTGGTACATCAAGTGTAAAAACCGTCGTGATTGACGAGACAGGCACTCCGATTGCCCAAGCTTCTGTTGATCTTCCCATTTCCCGTCCCAAACCATTATGGTCTGAACAAAACCCTGCCGACTGGTGGACATCTACCAATATGGCAGTCGCCAAATTGGATGTTGATATTCGCCATAAAATCAAAGCAATCGGTCTATCTGGCCAGATGCATGGTGCCACTGTTCTTGATGCAGATGACAAAGTACTTCGCCCTGCCATTTTGTGGAATGACGGACGCTGCCAAGAAGAATGTGACATCCTTACACAAGAGCAACCAGACTTTCATACAATCGGTGGAAATCTAGTTATGCCGGGCTTCACAGCCCCAAAACTACTCTGGCTTCAACGCAATGAACCAGAAACATTCGCTAAAATTAAAACTGTACTTCTACCCAAAGATTATGTCCGCCTGCGCATGACCGGCGAGAAAGCTACAGATCTTTCTGATGCGGCCGGAACATTATGGGTGGACATTGCTGCACGCCGCTGGTCAGAAGACCTGCTTGGTCCTTGCGGCTTGTCGACCAACAATATGCCTCGCCTGTATGAAGGCCATGAAGTCACAGGTAAATTACGCCAAGAACTTGCCGAAGCTTGGGGCATGGAGCGTGTTCCCGTTATCGCCGGTGGTGGCGACAATGCTGCTGGTGCTGCCGGAGTTGGCGTTGTAAACGATGGTGAGGCATTACTCTCCCTAGGTACTTCTGGCGTCATCTTCCTTGCCACGAATGAGTTCCGCCCCTACCCTGAACGCGCCGTTCACGCTTTTTGTCACGCACTTCCAGATCGCTGGCATTTAATGTCAGTCATGCTAAGCGCAGCAAGCTGCCTTGATTGGGCCGCAAAACTAACTGGCAATAGCGATGTTGGAAACTTTGTTTCGAAAGCTGAAGAGCGCAATAAATTAGGCACAAGTGAGCATTTCCTCCCCTATTTGTCGGGTGAACGCACGCCGCACAATAATCCCAATGCAAAAGGTGTTCTCTTTGGCATCGGTCACGACACAGATGCCGCCACGCTTGCGCAATCAGTTTTGGAAGGTGTCGCATTTGGTATGGCAGAAGGCTTTAAAGCGCTCCAAGAATCCAAAGCTGAAGTTAATTCGATATCCGTTATTGGCGGCGGCTCACTCTCTTTATATTGGGGCCGCATTCTTTCCGCCGCAATAGGCAGACCTTTGGTCTATCGCGACGGTGCTGCGACCGGTCCCGCTTTGGGGGCTGCACGTCTAGCCCGTTACGGTGTTGAAGGCGGTGATATAAACGACATGTTCAGCGCACCTCATGTTGTAGATATCGTCAACCCTCGCGATCAAGACGTTGCTCTCCTCAACGCTAAATTTGAAAAATTCCAATCACTCTACAAGAACCTCATTTCCGAATTTGAAGGAAACTAATCATGACAACATATTTTGAAGGCGTAGACGCCGTAAAATACGAAGGTACGGAAACAAACAACCCATTTGCGTTCCGTTACTACAACAAAGATCAAGTCGTCCTTGGTAAAACAATGGCCGAGCACTTGCGTATGGCTGTGTGTTACTGGCACTCATTCTGCTGGGATGGTGCTGACCCATTTGGTCAGGGCACTTTCGAACGCTCTTGGCACAACGCATCTTCAGTTCAAGAAGCAACTGACATCAAAATGGATGTTGCCTTTGAATTCTTCGCCAAGCTTGGCCTTCCATATTATTGTTTCCACGATGTAGATGTTGCTGGCCACCTCGAAACACCAGACGAGCTTTCAAACGAATTAGCCCGGGCAGTTGACCGTCTTCAGCAAAAGCAAGATGAAACTGGCGTTAAACTTCTTTGGGGAACAGCCAACCTATTCTCTCACCGCCGCTATATGGGCGGTGGACTAACAAACCCAGACCCGGAAGTCACTGCAACAGCTATTCGCCAAGTCCGCGAATGTATGGATGCGACTTTCAAACTTGGTGGTGAAAACTATGTTCTTTGGGGTGGTCGCGAAGGCTATGACACACTTCTCAACACACGCTTGAGCACAGAGCTTGATAATTTTGGTGCACTGCTAAACAAAGTCGTTGAATACAAGCACAAAATTGGTTTCAAAGGTAAAATCCTGATCGAACCAAAACCACACGAACCAACTTATCACCAATATGATTTCGACACTGCGACAGTGTTCGGTTTCCTACAACGTTATGGTCTTGAAAAAGAAGTTCACGTTAACATCGAACCAAACCACGCCACACTCGCTGGTCACTCATTTGCACACGAAATAGCAACCGCAGTGTCACTTGGTGTAATGGGGTCAATCGACATCAACTCAGGTAACTACCAGAACGGATGGGACACAGACCAATTTAACGTTGACATTAAAGACATCACATTGGCTCTCATCGAATTATTGCCTTCTGGTGGCCTCGATACAGGTGGTTTCAACTTTGATGCTAAAGTGCGTCGCCAAAGCTCCGATGCTGTTGATCTTTTCCACGGTCACATTGGTGGAGCAGACTGTCTGGCACGCGCACTATTAGCCGCAGCCGACATTATTGAAAAAGGCGAAATTGAAGCCTTCAAAGCCAACCGCTATAAAGGTTGGGAAGGTGATCTTGGAAAAATGATCCTTTCTAAAGAAACTTCCCTTGCTGATATCGCTGATCACGTTAAGACAGAAGGCATTAACGGTAAGCACAATTCAGGTCGTCAGGAATATCTTGAAAACCTGATCAACCTAAGCATCAAATAAATCGGAACATTCTCATGAAATTTTTCGTAGATACAGCAAACGTTGACGAAATCCGGGAACTTGAATCCTATGGTCTTATTGATGGTGTGACGACAAACCCTTCATTGATCAAGAAATCCGGTCGTGACTTTGTTGAAGTGATCACAGAAATCTGTTCTGTAACTGATGGCCCAGTATCTGCTGAGGTTATTGCTTTGGATACAGAGGGCATGCTAGCGGAAGGCCGTAAACTTGCTCAGATCGCCGACAATATCGTTGTGAAACTCCCTTTAACTTTGGATGGCCTGGCTGCATGTCAGACTTTCTCAAAAGAAGGTATCAAAACAAACGTCACACTTTGTTTCTCAGCAAACCAAGCTCTTCTAGCTGCTAAAGCTGGTGCAACTTACATTTCACCATTTATTGGCCGCCTAGATGACATTCACGTTGACGGCATGGAACTCATTCAAGAGATCCGCGCAATATATGACAATTATGGTTTCGATACAGAAATCCTAGCTGCATCTATTCGTGGCCCAATGCATGTTAAAGAATGTGCTCTTGTAGGTGCAGATGTTGGTACTGCGCCAGCAGGTGTTATCAAAGCACTCGTAAAACACCCTCTTACACAAGCTGGTTTGGATCAGTTTGTGAAAGATGCAGCAGAGGCTGGTATCAAAGTTTAAATCTAATTTAGACACACTTTGAAAGGCCTGATGCATTACGTGTCAGGCCTTTTTTGTTGCAATTAAAATAAATCCGCATATGAATTTATTACATTAATGTAATAATTTAGAGGCGATATTTCATATGCGAATTTCATATCACATCAAGCAACTTCCTAAGAAATTTGTCCCTCTATTACTTACGGCAACTGCTTGTCTATTTCTGAACCAATGCGCTCAAGAAAATACAGAAACCACCCCAATCTCCATATTGGAATTTGAAGATGCTATAAATCATTGGCAAAGCAAGCGCGGTTCCGATTATCCAAGACACGACCCTAAAGAAATCACTCTAATCGCGGACAACATGTTGATTATGCAACGCGATCATGGCGGCTGGAAACAGAACCAAGATCCGCTCCGTATTCTTGATGCAGAGTCAACAAACCAATATTTAGCTGAAAAATCAGATCCTTTTGCTAGTTTTGACAACCGGAACATTTACACTCAAATCCGATATTTAATGTCAGCCTATGAACAAGTGAACGATGAGCGCCATAAAGAAGCAGCATTAAAAGGGCTAGACTATCTTCTCTCTCAACAAATCGCATCATGCGGGGGGTGGCCTCATTCCAACCCATCGAGCAATAGCTATCACGGCCACATAACAATTGCAGATGAAGTCTTCTCTGGACCGATGCTACTTCTTCGAGAAATTTCAGAAGCTCAACCGCCTTTTCAAAATTTAGATAATGCAACGAAACAACGTGCCCTTGAAGCAAGAAAGGCCGGAGACAGCTGCCTACTTAGCCTTCAAATAAAGCAAAACGGCAAACGTCTAGGTTGGGCAGGCCAATATGATCCCGTCACGCTGGCACCCGCGCAAGGGCGCAGCTTTGAATTACCTGCGATGGTAACACAGGAAACCGTTGATATCTTAAGGTATTTAATGACGATTAAAGAACCAGACACAGATGTCATACAAAGCATTCAAGGCGGAATAGAGTGGCTTAAACAATCTGCTATTGCGGATACGAAAATAGAAACCATTCAGCTCGAAACGCCAATAGAATACAAATACCACACGGCTAATTTTGATAGAGTCCTCGTTAAAGGCGACAATGCAGGTACGCTGTGGGCACGTTTTTATGACCTATCAGATAACACAATAGTTCTCGCAAACAGGGATAGCGTTCGGGTCGCAAAATACGAAGACATTCACCAAGAACGCCGCACAGGCTATTCTTGGTATGGCGTGTGGCCTGCTGAACTTCTAGAGAAAGAATATCCAGCTTGGAGTTGCAGAGTTCTAAATCAAAGCACTAATGACGAAGCTTGCTGATCGGCCAACATGAAAAAGTCAGCTCATTTTAGTGAGCTGACTTTGTTTAAACAGATAATCTAATCGATCTAAACGCGCTTTAATGCTTCTTCAACGACCGCTTCGCTCGTGATATTAAAATGCTTGTATAAATCTTCAGCCGGCGCGGATGCTCCAAACCCAGTCATTCCAACGAAACCGCCTTCGGTTCCTATAATGGCATCCCAACCAAAACGCACACCGGCTTCAGTGGCGACTTTGGGCAGACTTCCGCCCAACACTTCTGATTGATAGGCTTCACTTTGCTCGAAGAACAAATCCATACACGGCATTGAAACAACGCGCGCTGCGACGCCTTTGGCTTTCAACAACTCTTGTGCTTCAAGCGCCAAACCAACTTCAGAACCTGTTCCGATAAGCACAATCTGCGCCTCACCTTCGGCTTCACGTAGTATGTACCCACCTTTCGCTACTAGGTTTTCATCCGTGTGCTCAATACGCGCTGGTACAACCCCCTGACGCGTTAAAGTCATAATTGAGGGTGATTGTCTAAGACCTAGTGCGACTTGCCATGCCTCCATCGTTTCCACCCCATCACATGGACGAAAAACATAAAGGTTTGGCATCGCCCGCAATGACGCGACATGCTCCACTGGTTGGTGTGTCGGGCCATCCTCACCAAGACCGATTGAGTCATGCGTCATCACATGAACCACCGGTGCCTCCATCAACGCGCCCAACCGAATAGCGCCTCGAGAATAATCAGCAAAAGCCATGAATGTTCCAGAGTATGGAAACACACCGCCATGAAGCGCCATACCATTCATTGCAGCCGCCATACCGTGCTCACGCACACCGTAATGCATATAGCGCCCCGCCCAATCGGATGAATTCAGAGCGCTTGTGTGTGATGTGCGTGTATTGTTTGAACCTGTCAGATCAGCTGAGCCACCAATCATTTCTGGTATTATACCCGTCAAAACTTCCAACGCAGCACCAGACCATTTACGTGTCGCGTCAGACTTGTTTGCCTCAGACACGGCTTTCTTGTGTGCGTTTACAGCCTCATCAACACCGGCAGGCAAACGACCATCCATCGCACGGGTAAATTCATCAGCCTTTCCCGAAGCAGCAAGCGATGCCTCCCACCCCGCACGTTCATCTGAAGCTCTCACGCCAACAGCGCGCCAAGCTTCTAATACCTCCGGCACAACAGTGAAGCGTTCTTTAGGTAAACCAAGATTTTCACGCAGAGCCGCAGTCTCATCGGCAGGGTATGGACCGCCATGCGCTTTACCTTGTCCAGCAAATGTCGGTGCACCAAAACCAATTGTGGTTTTACACGCAATCATGCTGGGTTGATCAGTGTTTGCTTTTGCTGCCGTTAGCGCCGCTGCCACTGCCACAGGATCATGTCCGTCAATTGCTTGAACATGCCATTTGGAAGCTGCAAAACGGGCACACTGATCTGTTGAATCAGCCACATCTGTTCCACCATCAATGGTCACAGCATTGTCATCAAACAACACGATCAACTTGCCAAGTTTCAAATGCCCCGCCAGTGCAATCGCTTCCTGAGAAATACCTTCCATCAAACAGCCATCACCCGCAATCACATAGGTATAGTGATCCACCAAATCATCACCATATCTTGCATTCATACTGCGTTCGGCCACAGCAAATCCAACTGCAGTCGCAATACCCTGTCCCAACGGCCCTGTTGTTGTTTCCACGCCTTCGGTGACGAAATTTTCTGGGTGCCCTGGTGTCTTAGATCCTAATTGCCGAAAATTTCTAATTTCTTCCATGGATACAGACGGGTAGCCCGTCAGATGAAGCAGGGAATATATAAGCATTGACCCATGCCCAGCGGACAAAATGAACCGATCACGATCTGCCCAATCAGGTTTGGATGCATCAAATTTCAAAAACTGGGAAAAGAGCACCGTAGCTGCATCAGCCATGCCAAGCGGCAATCCCAGATGCCCTATACCGGCTTGCTCTATCGCATCAGTAGAAAGGGCTCGAATGGCATTCGCCATATCACGATTATTCACGGAGGGGCTGGACATATTTTTACCTTCGTTTCGAAGTGCGGTTGACAAAAAGCATAGAATGATTGCGTTATCACTCCAGCGTGTCTACTCTGATATCTTCTAAAAGGCAATGCAGCTTTTCCTGAATCTCCGCTTCTCAGTTGGCTTCAGGGAAAAGCGTTGAAGACTAAACTTCAACGCCATTGATTGGCAGTGTTCTAATCACTAAAAGACACCATAACACCTCTGTTTGGCGCGACTTTATTATCCAACATATCTTTCCATATTTGAGCTGCGCTTTCAGGACCAGCTATGCGCTCTATTGCAATGTCATCTTTAATGTCGTGAGCCATTCGAGCAGCTGCTATTGTAGCTTTTTCAAACACAACACCGACACCCCATTCTTTATTGCGCTTGCTTATTTGAGCCGGCGCAAAGAAAAATGTTGGCCGCGCGCCGGGCAAAGCAGGGTCCAGTTTACGATCTTCTTTCCAATGGGTCGCACCCACTAGGCAACTATCTACCATCCGCTCCTTCAAATGATGATGAAGCGTTTGCGTCAAAGGACCATTTCCCGACATATCCACATATGCCGTGTTTAAATTTGGATTGATCTGATTTTCATTGCCATAAACGACAATTTGATCACAACATGCTAATTGCTCCACAAAGCCAACATTGTGTTGCGATGTCATTCCGACAACTTCGACTTGCGCGTCAGCGTCTTCGTGAATCAACTTGGCAACACCAAAGCCTGTTTTTGAAGATACAGAACCAATGATAACCTGTTTCGCGCCAAAAAAATCGTTATCTTTCAGATAGTCATAGATCAGGTAAGACGTTATAAAAAGGGGAAATAACAAACACCTTTCATCCTCTAATTTACTCAAGAATTCTGGTTCATTCGTTGTACGCCTGTATTGATTATAGAGCGCTGGCAATTGGCTTCTATATTCGGATGCATCCATAAAATTATCGTCTGCAACGACACCAACCTTTAACTTGGTGGCACTCGCCATTGGGAAAAATCCCCACAAACGTTCACCAATTTTTATGTCTGGACTTCGGGACTGAATGACCTCTGCAATCCCCCAAACAGGTACATTTCCAAATGGTGCTTCAGCGGGGTAATAATTCCAGTATCCAATCATATCACCAGATACAGCATAGCTCACATTATTCGATGTAAGCGCAAACTTTCTGATGGAAACCAATATTTCATCAGCCATCAAATCTGCGATGTCTTGCTCCACGACGCGTGTGGCATGGTAATCACTTCGATTGACTTGAAGTTGTGTAATTTTGGTCATTCTGAATCACTCCCAAATCCAACAAAGTTCAAAAATGTATCAACGTCCGCGCGTGTTGATTTAACGCTATTGGCCGGGAAGTCATAATCAGGATACCCAAGGGCGATACATGTCATTATTGCCTGATTATCCGGTATGCCAGCATGCTTATGGACCACTTCGGACTGCATAATCCCCTGCCCGTTGATAACCGCACCAATACCTCTTTCCCAGGCCGCCAATACAATTGCATGAGAAAATGCACCTAAATCAAATTGGCTGATCGCGGCAGGTTCAAGATATTTATCATATGTCAGCGCTAGGGATACGGGCGCATCAAATTGACGAAAGCCCCGCATAACCCAGTCTTGACGTCTCTCTTTATCGTGCCGCTCAATTCCCATCGCTTCAAACAACTGGATAGCAACGTCAATCTGACGCTGACGGTGATCCCCTTCATATGCTTCTTTGATAGGAAAATCTCTTTTAGGCGGAACACCAGCCAGCATTTGAGAGGAATTACCCTCTCGAATTTTATCCAGTATATCACCAGAAATGGCATAAACATTCCAAGGCTGAGTATTCATTGAAGACGGCGCATATCTGGCCACTTCCATAATATCGATAATCACATCCTTTGGAACAGGCATATTCTTGAAACCACGGATACTACGCCGCGAACGTATCAGTTCATCAAATTCCACAATGCTACTCCCTAGATGCGTATTTTTCAGTTTTTAAAGTCCTTAGTCTAACCTGCTCTCGCAGGGTTAGCCGCAAGCCCTAATGAACTAGATTTTCGTTTTTTCTAAAACCAAGACAATCGTTCGGCATTTTGGCATTTCAATCTCTGCCATCTTCCGCAGCGGCATGTAACGAAACGCTTATTTTATACGCCCAAAAGCAACAAAACCGGCCCTTAGGTCATCTTGAGATTGCGCAAAACAAGGCGCATAACTTTGAAAAACAATAAAGGGAGGCTCAACATGCCAGCGTATTCGCTAACCACAAAAAATGGTATTTCTCATATCACTTTTACGCGCCCTGAGGTCTCCAACGCCATGGGACAAGAATTCTGGAGCTCTTTTGGAGACACTATCCGCAAATTAAATGAGGCTGGTGAAACCCGTGTTCTTGTTGTCTCTGCTGAGGGAAAGAATTTTTGCGCAGGTATGGAGTTAAGTGCTTTCTCCGCCGGCATAGCTAAAACAGACACCCCAGAAGAACGTGAAGCCTTCTCACACATGGTTAGATACCTTCAAGACACACTTTCCTCGGTAGAGAAAGCGCGTTTCCCAGTCATCGCTGCTGTCCAAGGAGCCTGTATCGGCGCTGGTTTGGATTTTATTGCAGCTTGTGATTTGGTTGTCGCAAGTGAAGATGCTTATTTTCGTATTGAAGAAATCAACATTGGTATGATGGCCGATGTAGGCAGTCTGCAACGTCTACCAAAACTCATTCCTGAACGTGTTGTGAGAGAACTTGCTTATCTTGGTTCAACTTTAAACGCTAAAGATTCCAAGGATTTAGGCCTGATCAATGATGTTTGCACCGACAAAGATGCAGCATTAAATCGGGCAATGGAGATGGCAGATATCATCTCTAAAAAAGCACCTATTGCAATTGCGGGAAGTAAACGTTCCATCACTTATGCACGTGATCACTCGACTGAGGACGCTTTGGAATGGGCAACTGTGGCGCAGGCAGGATATTGGAAACCATCTGACATAATGCAGGCTGTACAGGCGCGCATGACCAAAACCGACCCAAATTTCGAAGATCCAGCCCCCATAAATACGAGCTTTCTGAAACCCTCTAAATAATCGATTTAAAATTACCTACACACAATCCCAGCCGGCCACCACAGGATTTATAGGATGACAAACACCGCTTTTCCTAAACTATTTGAACCACTTGACCTTGGTTTCACAACTTTAAAAAACCGCATGATTATGGGCTCTATGCACACCGGGCTGGAAGAAGCGCCTAATGGCATTGAGCGTCAGGCAGCCTTCTTTGCCGAGCGTGCCAGAGGTGGCGTTTCCCTAATAGTTACAGGTGGTTATGGTCCAAACTTTGAAGGAGCAGCAATCCCGACAGACAAATTTCTTCATAGTGAAGAAGACGCAAAACACCACACACCGATAACTGATGCGGTTCATGCTGAGGGTGGAAAAATCTGTCTGCAAATCCTGCATACTGGACGATACGCATACAATTCAGCCTCTGTCGCACCTTCTGCCATTAAGGCACCGATCAATCCATTTGTCCCACATGAATTGGACGACGAAGGCATCGAAAAGCAAATCAATGACATTGTGACAACAGCCAAATATGCGCAGGTCGCCAACTATGACGGCGTGGAGATTATGGGCTCAGAAGGCTATTTTTTGAACCAATTTCTTGCCGCTCGCACCAACCAAAGAACCGATGCTTGGGGTGGTTCATATGAAAACCGCATGCGACTTGCTGTTGAAACAGTTAAGCGCACGCGTGCCAGTGTTGGTGAGAATTTCATAATCATCTATCGACTTTCTATGCTTGATCTGGTGGAAGGCGGCAGCACATTTGAAGAAGCGTTAGAATTAGGAAAAGCGATCGAAGCAGCCGGTGCGACAATTATCAATACGGGTATTGGCTGGCATGAGGCGCGCATACCGACGATCGTCACCAAAGTGCCCCGCGCAGCTTTCACATGGGTCACAGCGCGCTTCAAAGAGCATTTGAATATCCCGTTGATAACTTCCAACCGGATAAACACGCCAGAAGTTGCCGAAGAAGTATTAGAACGCGGCGATGCTGATATGATCTCAATGGCACGCCCTTTCCTTGCTGATCCGTTTTTCATGCTGAAAGCGGCCCAAGGCAAAAGTGATGAAATCAACACGTGTATTGGATGTAATCAGGCTTGTTTGGACCACACTTTCCAGATGAAAATATCCAGCTGTCTGGTGAACCCGCGCGCATGTTATGAAACAGAAATCGTGATTGAACCGACAGACAAACCCAAGAAAATCGCTGTTGTCGGTGCTGGCCCTGCAGGGCTTGGATTTGCCAACATTGCCGCTGAGCGCGGACATGATGTGACAATTTTCGATAGCGCCGGCGAGATTGGTGGCCAATTCAATATTGCCAAACAAATTCCCGGCAAAGAAGAATTTTATGAAACGATCCGATATTTCAACAAAATGATCGAGCTGAAAGGCATCAAACTAAAACTCAACACGCGCGTTTCTGCTGCTGATCTTGACGCTATGAATTTTGACGAGGTCATTATCGCCACCGGTATTTTGCCGCGTACACCAGATATTGAAGGCATCGACCACCCGAGTGTTCTTTCTTATATTGATGTGCTCAAAGATAAAAAACCAGTTGGCAAAAAAGTCGCGGTTATTGGTGCAGGTGGGATCGGCTTTGATGTGTCGGAATATCTCACACATGGAAAATCATCCCCGAGTACAGACATCCCAACCTTCATGAAGGAATGGGGCGTTGATATGTCTTTAAAAGCGCGCTCGGGAATTGAAGGTATAAAACCAGAACCAGAAGCATCACCACGTGAGGTTTATCTGCTTCAACGTAAAACAACATCGGTTGGAAAAGGATTGGGTAAAACATCCGGATGGGTTCACCGCGCAGGTTTAAATGCCAAAGGTGTTAAAATGATACCGGGCTGTTCATATGAAAAAATAGATGACGTAGGTTTGCACATCACAATAGATGGACAACCGAAAATTCTGGATGTCGACAACATTGTTTTATGTGCTGGACAAACATCACTCAATGAACTTCAGGACACTCTAAAAACGAAATCCCACCTTATTGGCGGCGCAGATGTTGCTGCTGAACTGGATGCAAAACGCGCCATTGATCAAGGTGTACGCCTTGCAGCCATAATCTAGGAGCAAGTGATGACAGAGCAAACCAATATGACACGCTGGATGGAGTGGATCGAGAAAGACCACTCCCCCGCAGGGTTAAGCGCGCTGCTACATGATGATGCTGTGATGATCAGCCCCGTGGTACACACACCGCAAAAAGGCAAGATGATCACAATGGCTTATCTCATGGCCGCTGGTCAGACGATAGGCAATGACACATTCAAATATACGCGTACATTTGATTGCGGCGATAAAGCTGTTTTAGAATTTGAAACCGAAATGAATGGCATTCACGTCAATGGCATTGATATGATTGAATGGAATGAAGACGGCTTGATCACAGAATTTAAAGTAATGATCCGCCCTCTAAAAGCTGTAAACATGGTCCACGCAGAAATGGGCAAAATGCTAGAAGCAATGAAAGCCTCTCGTTCAGGTTAAATAGGCCACATCTATGGACACTGCTTTTCTTATTCTTATCGGTTTGGCGGCGCTGGTAATTGGTGGTGACCTTCTTGTACGAGGGGCAGTTGAACTGGCGCGCCTTATTGGCTTATCACCTCTGGTTATAGGGTTAACTTTGGTCGGGTTTGGTACATCAACTCCCGAACTCGTGACTAGCATTCAAGCTGCCTTTGCAGGCTCTCCAGGAATAGCTGTAGGGAATGTCGTCGGCAGCAATATCGCCAACACTTTACTCATACTCGGTTTCGCTGCTGTACTTGCACCATTGGCAATAGATAAGATTGCGTTTCGGCGAGATGGAATAGTACTGCTGATCTCGACATTGATGTGCTTTGCTGCGATCCAATATGGCCAACTAAGCCCATTGATTGGTGCAATCTTCATAGCCGCATTATTAAGCTATGTGGTTTATACAGTGGTACAAGAACGCAGTTCACAAACCGCAACACCTTCACCGGCTATCAGTGATCAGGAAAGCCCACCTCAAGGCAAGCTATGGATAAATGTCTTATTCGTAATTGCTGGTTTAACCATGACAATTATTGGCGCGAAATTTCTAGTTTCGGGTGCAATCAATATTGCTTCAAACTTTGGTGTTTCTGAAGCTGTCATTGGTTTGACAATTGTTGCCGTTGGAACATCGCTGCCAGAACTTGTTACAACAATTGCCGCTGCTAGACGCGGACAATCGGACATAGCCTTTGGCAATATCGTTGGTAGCAACATTTTCAATATCTTGTTTATTCTTGGTTCAACAGCCTTGATCAAACCTATACAAGTGCCAAAGACAATCGCTTCGGTAGACATTTATGTGATGCTTGCTGTGACTATATTGCTCTTAATCTTTGCAGTCACACGTTGGAGAATTACTCGAATAGAAGGAGCTATTTTGTTGTCCACCTATATCTTGTATTCCCTTTGGCTTGGCCTAGCAGCAGCTAGCTAATCGACACCACAGGTTCGGCTGAAATTTTCTCTCAAAACATTAATTGAGGACTGTTTATTGGCTAGCCCCCTCCCCAAACCACAAAAAAATGCGGCAGCTACTCCCAATAATAGCTGCCGCGGATATTGTTGGACTTCTGAAGACATCCAACAACATCATTCTGTGTCCTAATGTTTATTAGGCAACTTCAAAGAGGCCGGCTGCGCCCATTCCGCCGCCAACACACATTGTGCAGACAACATATTTTGCGCCGCGCTTCTTACCTTCGATAAGCGCGTGTCCTGTCATGCGGGCACCAGACATTCCATATGGGTGACCCACCGAAATCGCGCCGCCATTCACATTTAAAAGTTCATCAGGAATGCCAAGCTTGTCACGGCAATAGATAACCTGACATGCAAATGCTTCGTTGAGTTCCCATAGCCCAATATCATCCATTGTCAGGCCATTAGCTTTTAAAAGCTTAGGAATGGCAAACACTGGACCAATACCCATTTCATCAGGCTCAAGACCTGCGACAGCCATGCCGCGATAGATACCCAAAGGAGACAAGCCGCGCTTTTCAGCGAGCTTGGCTTCCATGATGACAGATGCAGATGCACCATCAGACAATTGAGACGCATTTCCCGCTGTGATGAAAGCATCTGGCCCAACAACTGGCTTAAGGCTGTTTAGACCTTCTAGTGTTGTTTCAGGACGGTTGCCTTCGTCTTTTTCAAGGGTCACTGCTTTTTCTGAAATGTCGCCAGTCGCTTTATCTTTGACCAGCATTTTAGATGCCATTGGCACGATCTCTTGATCAAATGCGCCAGCAGCCTGAGCCGCAGCCGTGCGTTGCTGTGATTGCAGCGCATACTCGTCTTGTGCTTCACGGGAAATACCATAACGCGCGCTGACGATTTCGGCAGTTTCGATCATTGAGATATACGCTTTGGGGTGCATGGCCAGCAATTCTGGGTCTGCTTTCATGCGCAATTCTGGCGTTTGAACCATAGAGATGGATTCAACACCGCCGCCAATAGCCACATCCATACCATCAAGCACAACCTGCTTAGCCGCTGTTGCAATGGCCATCATGCCAGACGCACATTGACGGTCAAGGCTTTGCGCAGACACAGTCACAGGTAGGCCTGAGCGTAATGTGGCATTACGCGCAATATTGCCGCCCTGCACGCCTTGTTGAAGCGCTGCACCAAAGACAACATCTTCCACTTCAGCACCGTCAATACCCGCACGTTCGACGGCATTTTTGATTGCATGCCCCGCAAGCGTTGGCGAAGGTGTATTGTTGAACGCCCCTTTATAGGCGCGTCCAATTGGCGTTCTCGCCGTGGAAACAATAACTGCTTCTCTCATAGTGTATCTCCCGTATATTTATGTATTTTATGATTTTTGAGCGGCTTGCGCCTGCCCCATAAAGTTTGCGATTGGACCGTTAGTGTCTTCGTAATATTGAATATTGTCTTTGGCGCTGATGGCATCAAATTGAGCTGCAACATTCTCAGCTGTTTGCTCATCAGGTTTTAAATAAATGCCCTGAGTTTCAACCATATAGGCACGCGCAAAACCGCCACCAGCAGCAGACAAGATACATTTAGACGGCGCATCTTCACTCACAAGATACACAACACCAGCTGTGATTGATTCCGGCTGCATTTGCTCCAACAATGCTTCAGGAATACCGATATCCATTGTCATACGCGTGGCAGCAGTTGGTGCCAAAGCGTTAACGCGAATGTCGTATTTGCGGCCTTCCAGTGTGAGCGCATTCATTAAACCGACAACACCGGCTTTTGCTGCCGAATAGTTTGCCTGACCAAAAATACCATAGAGACCTGATGGCGATGAGGTCATCATGATACGTCCGTATTTTTGTTCTTTCATGATCTCCCAAACTGCTTTTGAACAGTTTGCGCTACCCATTAAATGCACATCAATAACAAGACGGTAATCATCCATTGTCATTTTAGAGAAGCTTTTATCCCGCAGGATACCAGCATTATTGATGAGGATGTCGACACGCCCCCATTTGTCCATGGCGCTTGCAACCATGGCCTCAACTTCATCCATCTTAGTCACATTGGCACCGTTGGCGATGGCTTCGCCACCAGCAGCTTCGATTGCCTTCACGACTTCTTCTGCTGCAGACAAAGAACCACCCGTTCCGTCTCTTGCACCACCAAGATCATTGACCACAACTTTCGCACCGCGACGTGCAAGCTCTAGTGCGTGGCTTTTGCCTAGACCATTACCTGCTCCGGTGATGATGGCAACTTTGCCTGTAAAATCCAGATTACTCATGGCGTATATTTCCCGTTATATTTTGCTATTATTTCAAAAATTGCATCGTCAGCATTTCGACAATCATTGCCGGCTTTTCGATGTTTTCAATTTCGACTGTGCCTTCAGCTTTTATGAGGATTTGCTTTGGGTTTTTCACATCCACATTCAAAAGTTTGAAATGTCCCCGTATGCGACTGCCTGATGGCACTGGGTGGATAAAGCGAACTTTATCTGACCCGTAATTCACGGCCATTGCGATCCCATCAAGCACAGGCATGGCATCTTCACTCATTTTGCTCATGAGTGAGAGTGTTAGGAAACCGTGAGCAATCGTTCCGCCAAAGGGTGTTTTTGCAGCAGCTTCTGCATCCAAATGTATGAATTGGTGATCTTCAGTGACATCCGCAAATGTGTTGATGCGATCTTGTCCAATTTCAATCCATTCAGATGTCCCAAGTGTTTCACCAACTTTGGACTGTAATTCAGCTAAACTTGTCATGTCTCTCTCCCCTAGCCTTACATGAGGCTTTCATATCTTTTGCGGTGATGATCTGCATTTCCAAACATCACATCCAGCATCGTGCCGTGCATGAAATAGTGCGCAACCGCCATTTCTTCGGTCATCCCCATTCCACCATGAAGCTGGATTGCAGACTCACCACAGAATTTAACGCTTTTGCCCAATTGCACTTTCACGGCAGAAAGAATTTTCTTCCGCTCATCTGGATGTTCATCCAGTTTGAGCGCACCAAGATACGCCATGGAAATCATCTCTTCGGTATGGATCAGCATATCCACCATACGGTGTTGCAGAACCTGAAAATTTGAAATGGCCGTACCAAATTGCTTACGCTCACGCGTGTAAGCTGTGGTAAGTTCCGTCATTTTACGGCAAACACCCATAGCTTCTGCAGCAATCGCGGAAATACCCTGATCTGTGACTTTCTCGATGATAGGAAGGGCTTTGCCTTCTTCGCCAAGCAAATCAGCTGATGTCACTTTCACATCTTCCAAAATGACATCACCTGCGCGGTGACCGTCAATTGTGGAATAGCTTTCAATTGTCACACCTTCTGCTTTTGCATCGACAACAAATAGGCTGATACCATCCTCATCGCGCGTATTACCGCCTGTGCGCAATGACAAGATAAGCTTGTCAGCAATTGGTGCGCCCAAAACAACAGCTTTGCGTCCATTAAGAACGTATGAGTCACCATCTTTTTTGGCGCTAGCTTCAACATGAAACAGATCAAATCGGCTACGCGGTTCGGCAACACCGAAACCAACAATCAACTCACCTGTCGCAATTTGCGGGATAAGTGTTTTGGCTTGATCGCCGCCAACTTCAGACAACACGCCACCGCCTAGTACGACAGTTGGCAGAAAAGGTTCAACGATATTGCCTTTTCCAAGCTCTTCCATAATGACCATAATATCGACAGCACCGCCGCCAAGACCATCATATTCTTCTGCAAATGGTACGCTTAAAAGACCCATTTCTGCGAAATCAGCCCAGACCTCTTTGCTCCACCCATCAGTGGACGCAATAATCTTTTGACGTGTTTCAAAGTCATATTTTTCACGGACATAACGCGAGATTGAATCTCTGAACATGTCCTGTTCTTCAGTGAACAAAAAATCCATAATCTTTCCTCGAATCTATGCCCTAGAGCCCCAAAATTGCTTTAGCGATAATGTTGCGCTGGATCTCATTTGATCCCCCATAAATGGAGGTCTTACGTTTATTGAAATATCCCGCAGCTGCATCAACCGTGTGCTCTGGACCAGAAGGTGTTTCATTACCCGTCAGACCACGCTGGAATGGCATGGCGTAATAGCCCGCCACTTCCACAGCAAGGTGAGAAATGCGTTGCTGCAATTCTGTTCCGCGAATTTTCAAGATCGAGCTTTCAGCACCCGGTCCCTTACCCGCTTCTTCACCTGCAAGTGCGCGTAACTCGGTATATTCAAGCGCCATAAGATCCATCTCGATCTCAGACACTTTTCGGCGAAACTCTGCGTCATCCATTAAGATGGGCGCATCACCATAAAGGCTTTTATCGCTGGCCACTTCACGTAAACGAGATAAGGCTTTCTTACACACATGTGTTCCTGCAATACCCGAACGTTCATGCATCAATAGGAATTTTGCGTAAGTCCAACCTTTATTCTCTTCACCGATCAGGTTCTCCACCGGCACACGCACATCTTCAAGGAAGACTTCATTGACTTCATGGTCGCCGCCCATAGTGATAATTGGACGAACCGTTATGCCCGGCGTTTTCATGTCGATCAGAAGGAAAGAAATACTTTCCTGAGCTTTGGCTTCAGAGTCTGTTTTTACAAGACAGAAAATCCAGTCCGCGTGCTGAGCTAAAGTTGTCCATGTCTTAGAGCCGTTAACAACATAATGATCACCATCACGTACAGCTTTAGTACGCAATGATGCAAGGTCAGATCCAGAGCCCGGCTCAGAATAACCCTGACACCACCATATGTCACAGTTTAGTGTTGCAGGAAGAAAACGCTTTTTCTGCTCTTCATTAGCGAAGGTATAAATAACAGGACCAACCATCCCGATATTAAACGGCAGCACATTAAATGTTTCCGCTTTCGCCATCTCTTCTGCAAAGATATATTTCTGCGTTGGTGTCCAACCCGGACCGCCATATTCTTTGGGCCAAGATGGTGCAACCCAACCTTTAGCCGCCAGTTTTTTATGCCAAGCGATGTATTCATCACGGCCAAACTCAGTCACTTCACCCGTGCGTTTCTCTTCGGGCCAGTTTTCATCAAGAAAATCTCTGATTTCTTGACGGAACTCTTCGTTCTCTTTCGTGAATGCCAGATCCATTGCTATGTTCCCTTTTCACAATTTCTTTTAAAAACAGGCAATTGGAACAGGACGTGACACCTGTTCCAGATACCCACCTATCTATTCGTATATTTTTTCAATTCATCCCGCGCGATGACCATACGGTGCACTGCATCTGGGCCATCAGCAAAACGAAGTGTTCTCACACCGGTATACATCTCTGCCAACGGTGTATCTTGTGAGATACCCAAGCCACCATGCATCTGCATTGCTTCATCAATCACTTTCAATGCCATACGCGGCGCTTGAACTTTAATCTGACTAATCCAAATACCAGCCGCTTTTGCATCTCCTTGATCCATCATCCAAGCCGCTTTCAAGCAAAGCAAACGTGCTTGCTCGATAGAAATGCGTGCTTCGGCGATAATGTCATAATTGGCACCAAGCTTGTGCAATGGACGCCCAAATGCTTCACGAGATGTGGCGCGTTTACAAAGCAATTCCAGCGCACGTTCCGCTTGACCAATCGCACGCATACAATGGTGAATACGGCCCGGCCCTAAGCGACCTTGGCTGACTTCAAAACCACGGCCCCGCCCTAGCAAAAGCGCATCTTTAGGAACGCGAACATTTGTAAAGCGGATATGCATGTGGCCATGGGGCGCATCATCATGACCAAAGACCTGCATGGGCCTGATAATCTCAATGCCTTCATGGTCAGATGAAATTGCAAACATTGAATGACGTCCGTGACGGCCAGCACTATCATCTTCAGTTTTCGCCATGAGAATATAAACACGGCAACGCGGGTCACCGGCACCAGAGGCCCAGTGTTTCTCACCGTTTAAAACCCACTCATCACCATCAAGCTTTGCTTCAAATTGCAATGCTGTTGCATCTGAAGACGCAACATCTGGTTCTGTCATAAGATAGGCTGAACGAATATTGCCTTGGAGCAGGTCAGAAAGCCAAGCATTTTTCTGCTCTTCATTGCCATAGCGTTCGAGAACTTCCATATTCCCAGTGTCTGGCGCTGAACAGTTAAAAGCTTCCGCTCCAAGCTGGGGAGACCAACCCATTTCTTCAGCTAGATAAGCGTATTCAACAGTAGATAGGCCATATCCTCGGTCTGATCCTGTTAGCCAGAAATTCCAGAGGCCACGTTCTTTAGGCTCCTTTTTAATCTCATCGAGAATTTCTTTCTGGCGCTCGGTATGTGCAAATCGACCACCTTCAGCTTTACCCACCTCATTATGAAATTCGACTTCCAAAGGAAGAACTTTTTCGCGAACAATTTCCCGCACCGCAGCGATAAGTGGTTTGACTTTTTCGCTTGGGCCTAAATCCATACTCGTCATTCTCGTTTCCCTTTTCCTATTATTATCGTCGACAGCCCTAACGTTGGCTGCAGGACTTATCTTGTATTTTCAGCTATCAATTTGCGGACATAATTACCCAGATTTTTTGCCCCCAAACCAAAGACGGCGTATCGCTCATTCGTCGTTTGTTTGTGGTAATAACGGTAATAAATTTGCTGCGCGATTCCAGCTAAACGGAACTGTCCATAGGCATAATAAAACAGATAATTATCAATCTTACGGCCTGATTTCTTGGCGTAATAATCGACGATTTCTTGACGTGTCATCATGCCTTCAACATCAGAAGGCTGACGTTTCAATGCTTGCAATTCCATCGGATCGTCTGCTTGAACCCAATATGCGAGGCTTGCGCCCAAATCCATCAATGGATCACCAAGAGCTGAAATTTCCCAATCAAGCACTGCGCGGATTTCATGGGGTTCTTTTTCATCCATGATCATATTATCGATCCGGAAATCACCATGCAAAATCGCACTGCCCGACTCTGTGGAAGGTCGGTTATCCTCTAACCATTGTCGCACATCTTCAAATGGATCTGCATCGGGTGTAAGCGCTTTTTCATAACGCTTATTCCATCCTAAAATTTGACGTTCAACATAGCCTTCAGATTTACCAAAATCTTCCAGCCCGACATTCTTGGGATCCACAGCGTGTAGCTCGATCAGCTTATCCCAAAAACGCTCACAGAAATTGCGCACTTCCTGAGGGCCCCAATTCCATTCTTTGGGAAAAGCATCCAGAACAAGTCGCCCCGGCACTTTTTCCATAACATAGAATTCAGCACCAATAATGGAGTCTTCGTGTGGCGCGTAATACAATACGTCTGGCACTTTAGGATATTCGGATTTAAGTGCTTTCATCACACTATATTCACGGATCATCGAATGACCTGATTTAGGCTTTGCCCCGCGCGGAGGACGCCGCAAAACCAAATCACGGTCAGGGTATCTAAGCATGAATGTTAGATTGGAAGCCCCGCTAGAAAACTGCGTCACCAGAGGCTGACCTTTCAGGCCCTCTATTTCCTGCTTGAGAACACCGTCAACGGCATCCACATCAAAAGCATCTTCTGCGCGAACTTCAGAACCTATGTTTTCAGCTGCTTGGCTCATAGCGGACCGCGCTGTGTCAAACCACCATCCACAACCAATGTGTGTCCTGTCACATAAGAAGATTCATCTGATGCAAGGTAGAGAATAGCTTCTGCCATATCCTCGGGTTGACCCACACGTTTCAGCGAGAAGTTTCTGTTCACAATGGCTTTGGTCGCTTCTTCATCTGCCATCAAAGCCGATGCAATCTTTGTCTGGGTTAGGCCCGGTGCCAAAGCATTCACGCGGATGCCGTCAGATCCAAGCTCCTGCGCAAATACTTGCGTCATGCTGATAATACCAGCTTTTGTCATTGAATAGACACCTTGCCCCATACCCGGTCTAAATCCGTTTACTGACGCCACATTGACAATCGACCCGCCACCAGATTTTTTCATCAAAGGAACAGCTTTCACTGTCAGATAATATGGGCCTTTCAGGTTCACATCGATTGTCTTGCTCCACGCATCCACAGGCGTCTCAATTGCGGGACCAAAATGCGGGTTCGTTGCGCCATTATTGACCAAAATATCCAGGCGCCCCTCCTCTTTTTCAATAGAAGCGATCACAGCGTCATGATGGGCTAATTCTCCAAGGTGGAGCGTCATTGCACGCGCCTTACCGCCGGCGGCAATAATCTTCTCGGCAACTTCAGTACAAGCATCTAGCTTACGGCTGGTGACGATAACCATCGCGCCTTGCTCTGCAAATGCTTTGGCCGTTTCTTCACCAATACCGCGACTAGCTCCCGCGATAAGTGCGACTTTTCCTGTTAAATCCTGCCGTGCCATTTTAAGCATCCTCCCTTATTTATTATTATCGAATGTATTTTGGCCTACATGGGCCTATTATTCTTTGCCATCAAACCGCGTCTTAGTTTGCGCATCCCACCCAACCAGCGGTCTGGTTCTGCGGCTTTGCCTTTGATATACTCGGCGACTTCTTCATGCGGAAACACAAAGAACTTTCCGTCTTCCAAGGCAGTTAAGGTCATCTCTGCGACAATTTTTGGCTCAACCACGCCGCCAACAGATAGAAGACTTTCTTTTGCATCTTCAATCATGCGCGTATTCACAGCTTGAGGGCAGACACAGGCCACTGATATCCCGTCATCACCATGCGCAACAGCCAGACTTTCCGCGAAGGCGACAGCCGCGTGCTTTGTCACTGTGTAGGACGTACATCCCAACTGGGCGAGTAAACCAGCAGCCGACGCAACAACAACAAAACTACCACCGCCACGCTTGACCATATCAGGAACCACATGGCGAGCAGCATAGACCGACGCCATAACATTCACTTGCCAAGATTTTTCCCAAGACGAATTAGGAGCAGATGCTGCTCCAAAAAGTGGGCCATCAGAAGATCCTATACCAGCATTGGAAACATATATGTCGACTGGGCCAAGCTGTTTCGTCACTTCAGTGATGAAAGAAGCAACTTCACCCTCATCAGCAACATTCACACTCGCACCAAACCCGCCACAGGCTTTGCCAACGGCATCTGCTTCGGATCGGACAAGATCTGCAACAGCAACTTTTGCTCCAGCAGCATGAAGCGCTTCAGCGTAGGCTTTGCCTATTCCGCGACTACCGCCCGTGACAATTGCAACTTTATTATGCCAATCCATACGCGCTCTCCTGCTAGAAGTTGATCAAAAACTGACAGTCAGAACTATCAATTCAACACATTTATTCTACAGAGACACACCCAAAGTCAAATTTTTTTTAACAAACGTACTACTGAAAAATCTTATATCAGATATTTCCCATCTATCATGGCGGTTATATCCTCACAAAACTCCTGACGAACTCTCCCTAGGTCATGTGTCTGTACGCCAGTCGCCAGAATTCTAAGCTTTTTTCCAATAAAAAGCCCATAGATCAGATAAGCATCCATTGATCTTGCACCATAGCCTATCCTCTTCAGTAGGCGATCCCAAGCCAGATACTGATCAAGGCTCACATCCCGCATTACCGGCCCAAGCGCAGGATTTCGCTGAAAATCCATAAACACAGATAATTCGGCAAGATTGACAGATTTGAACTCCGTGACTTCGCGCATAAAAACTGCACTTGTCAGATCTGCAAGCTGATCAATCTTCAGGGCATCATAGTCTATCCCCGCCATTACATGTCTGTACCGCGCTTTTGCACGTGCAAAAATCTGTACTTGTGTTGCTTGCAATAGGCTTTCCAAATTTTTAAAATAATAAACTGGAGCAGTTGGAGCCAACCCTGCACGCGCCGCTATCGCCCGGTGTGTGACCCCTGAAACGCCATAATCTTCGATCAGCCCAATCGCAGCATCTAAAATTTTAGCACGAGTTGCTTGCGCTTTTTTTCCATCCTTCTCAAGTGATGGATCATCAAGTAATTGATTGTTATATTTCTTGTTTTTTATACATTCTGCAACATTATTATTCTTATCCAGAATGTTATAAATATCACCAGAGTTGAACCCAAATTGTTGAGCAAGAAAAATCTGTCCAATTGTCGAATCTAATGCTGAACGGATCAAAGACTCACTAAATTCGCCGGGAAATTCATTGGCCAGCTTCAACCAAATCGCCTCAAGCCCGTCAAACCATTCTATAGCTACAGACCTTAAATCATCATTGCGCGCCGCTTCGATCATTATTTCTTGCCACGCAATGGTGGGGGTTCTGAATTTCTTTGCGACCCCAGCAGCAATGGAACGAACACAAAAATCTCGAAATGTGACCGCAAATTGCGGGTCCGATAATCTACGTTTTGGGACAGCTTTCATACTTTCAAGATTTTTCTTCGCAAGCACGTAAGACGCGTCCTTGATCATATCCATCTTGGTTTCATAATAATATGTTGTCGACGCTAACGAGACATTGGCCCGCTTAGCAACACTTCTATGCGTTGTACGTGACAATCCAAACTCGGCTATATCCATGATGACAGCATCACGTAATTTACGACGCATTTTTGCAGATCGAGATATCGTTAACTGAGCTTTTTTTTCTTCTAACACAGACGAACTCCCGAGAATACAACTCTAAAAAACCCTTCTACAAAAACACATATTGAACATATGTACAAATTATGCCAGCCTGCGGGCTAACAAGAAGAGTATCAATAACTTTCCAAAACAAGGCACTATCAATACAGCCTTATCACCTTAGGGCAACATTGCGTGCAATGTGGTGGCGCACAAAATTTCCAAATAAAAACGCGCCATCATACACGCTGCGGGACAAAAAGAGGAAACGTCCAATGAAAGCACTCGTATCAAAAACACCCGGCGGTCCAGACTCGCTGGAGCTCGTTGAATTACCAAAACCAGACGCTGCTGCGAATGAATTAGTTGTGCGTATCCATGCTTGTGGCGTGAACTTTCCAGACTCTCTCGTCATCGAAGACAGATACCAATTTAAACCACCTCGCCCTTTTGCCCCCGGCAGCGAAATCGCCGGTGTTGTTGAAAAAGTGGGAGAGAATACATCTGGCTGGGAAGTTGGTGACCGTGTCGTCGCAACAGTTCCCCATGGCGGATTTGCTGAATACATAAGTGTTCCAGAAAATCTGGCTTTTCCACTACCTGCTGACAAAGATTTCAATCAAGCATCTGCTCTATTGCTCGTGTATGGAACAACATATCATGCACTTGCAGACCGTGGAAACTTGAAACCAGGTGAAACGCTGCTTGTTCTTGGTGCAGCTGGAGGTGTTGGCCTCGCCGCAATCGAACTTGGTAAAGCTATGGGTGCGCGTGTCGTAGCCGCTGTTTCCAGTGAAGATAAAGCGCAAGCCGCCAAAGATGCTGGCGCAGATGACACAATCGTTTATGCCCGCCAGCCATTTGATAAAGCGCAGTCCAAAGAACTCGCCAAGCAATTTAAAGATGTTCTTGGAAGCAATGGAGCAGACGTCATTTATGACCCTGTTGGCGGTGATTATTGTGAACCAGCTCTGCGTGCCTGCGCTTGGGAAGGACGTTACCTCGTTATAGGTTTTGCTGCTGGTATTCCATCACCGCCTCTCAACCTTACGCTTTTAAAAGGGTGTGATATTCGCGGTGTCTTCTGGGGTGCCTTTACAGCACGCTCACCAGAAAAAAACCTAGCAAACGTCAATGAACTTATGCGCCTCTGGGGAGAAGGTAAGATCAACCCTAAAGTGGGCAAAACTTGGCCTCTGGAAAAGGGCGGCGATGCCATTCAATGGCTCGTAGACCGAAAGGCAATCGGTAAAGTCGTCGTAACAATCGACTAAACACCCGCACCAGATCCAACCCGAGGCCACATCATGACAACAATTCACGCACGCACATGCCACATTTGCGAAGCAAATTGCGGCATCCTTGTCGAACTTGATGAGCGTCGGGTTGTATCCATCAAGGGCAATCCCGATCACGTATTGAGCGAGGGCTATATCTGCCCCAAGGCAACGGCTATTCCAGACATTCAAGACGATCCAGATAGGTTACATCACCCTCTCAAAAAGACCGAAAATGGCTGGGAAGAAATTGATTGGGACACAGCGTTCACAGAAATTGCAGAACGTTTTGCCAATATTGTATCAAGCGAAAAAATACCAGCTGTTTTTCTAGGAAACCCCGGAACGCATGATTACAGCAAAACAACTCAGATAAGAAATTTCATAAAAAGCCTTGGTGTACGCGGCATATATTCGGCCTCCACCCTAGACCAGCTTCCGCACATGATCGCGCAAAGATGGGTCTATGGGCATAACGCCCTTTTCCCCGTTGCTGATATTGATCGCAGTCAATACATGCTGATCGTTGGCGGCAATCCATTGGCATCCAATGGCAGTTTGTGGACGGTGCCCAATGTAAAAAAACGTATTCAACGCATGCAAAAACGCGGCGGGAAGCTCGTGGTTATTGATCCCAGAAAAACCGAAACCGCGAAAATTGCCGATGAGCATCATTTTATCCGTCCGGGCAGTGATACTGCGTTTTTCCTTGGATTACTTCTAGCACTAGATAATGCAGACCTTGTGAACCCAGGAAGGCTAGCTCCAATGCTAGATAATGGCTGGGATAAAGCATGGGACGAAATCAGAAAATATGATCTAAACGTCCTCTCCAAACATTGCGGCGTAAGCGTTGAAACACTTAACGACATTGCAGCTGAGCTGGGCAGCGGCAAACCAGCGATTGTGTATGGCCGGATGGGTGTTTCGGTACAGACATTTGGCACGGTCAATCAATGGCTGATCCAATTGCTCAATATTGCGACTGGCAACCTCGACCGTGAAGGCGGCATGATGTTTGGTAAGCCCGCAATTGATCCAGTAAAAAATGCAGGCAATGGTTCCTACGGACGCTATAGCACACGCGTGAGCAACAGCCCTGAGGTCTTGGGTGAACTTCCAACCGTCGAACTCGCTCAGGAAATCACCACAAAAGGCGCAGGCCAAATTGGTGCCCTCTTCACAATTGCAGGTAATCCAGTCATCTCAGCCCCCGGTGGACGACAATTGGATGCCGCTTTGGAAACATTAGACATGCTGGTCTGTGTCGACATGTATGTTACGGAAACATCACGACATGCCGATTACATATTGCCGCCATGTGGACCATTAGAAAACGACCATTATCCATTATTGCTCGCTCCGATGGCAGTCCGTAATTTTGCAGCTTACTCCCCCGCTCTTTTGCCTAGACAAGACGATGAACGCGAAGACTGGGAAATCGTGGCCGGCATCTCTGCTGCAATCAGCACAGCAATAGGGAAAGAACCACCACCAATTATTACTCCAAGAGACGCATTGGCGGCCATGCTCAAAGCCTCTTCTTATGACCTTACTTTAGAGCAATTGGAAAACAGTCCCAACGGTGTTGATCTAGGTGCGCTCTATTCTCAACTTCCAGAGCGATTACAAACACCTGACAAGAAAATTCACTGCGCCCCTGAAGAATGCCTAACAGATTTAGAACGTTTCAAGCACGAACTTGTGACCACAAATATTCCAGACCTCACATTGATTGGCCGCAGGCACGTGCGCAGCAATAATAGCTGGCTGCACAATAGTCATCGCCTCCTTAAAGGACCAGATCGTTGTACTTTGATGATACATCCAGACGACGCTGTGAAATGTGATGTGGAAACCGGCGATATGGTTCGCGTGCAAAACCATGTTGGAAGCGTAGAAATAATTGCCGAAGTCACAACAGATGTCATGCGGGGAGTGGTATCAATTCCCCATGGTTACGGCCACGCACGAGAAGGCACTAAACTCTCTGTCGCCGGTGAAAAACCAGGTGTCTCAATCAACGACCTCACCGATCCAGCGACCAAAGACCCACTCTCTGGCAACGCCGTTTTGAACGGCGTCGAAGTGAGGATCTCAAAACTGGTCGCAAACTAGATCAGCGAGTGACACTGATTTGAATTAATCAAAATCAGCCGCAGAGTGACGCTCCTTAAGCTGCTTGCTTTCTTCGCCCCATACGCGGTTTACACGGCGACCACGGATTACTGCAGGACGTTCGGAAATTTCTTTGGCCCAACGCTGAAGATTTTTATATTCATGCACTGACAAAAATTCAGCCGCTTCATATAAATGACCAAGGGCAAGCGCCCCATACCACGGCCAGATAGCGATATCTGCAATCGTATATTCATCACCCGCAATAAATTTGCTTTTCTCAAGCGCCTTATCCAGAACATCCAGCTCTCGTTTCACTTCCATAGAAAAACGATTGATCGGGTATTCAAATTTCTCGGGTGCATATGCGTAAAAATGCCCAAATCCGCCTCCCAAATAAGGCGCAGACCCCATTTGCCAAAACAGCCAATTCATGACTTCCGTGCGTTTTGCACCTTCTTTTGGTAAAAACTCACCAAATTTTTCAGCCAAATGCACCAGAATTGATCCGGATTCAAAAACGCGAACCGGCTCTACACCGCTGCGATCTATCAAGGCTGGAATTTTCGAATTTGGGTTTACCTCAACAAAACCAGATGAGAATTGGTCACCCTCGGAAATATCAATGATCCAACCATCATATTCCGCACCTTTATGGCCAAGCGCTAGAAGCTCTTCAAACATCACAGTCACTTTCACACCATTGGGCGTTGCCAATGAATACAATTGGAAAGGATGCTGACCAACTGGTAGATCTTTTTCGTGCGTTGCTCCAGAAATTGGACGATTTATATTCGCAAATTTTCCGCCATTACCCTGTTCCCAAGTCCAAACGGCAGG
>JGI2924J29684_1078050_pt1 | contig 29206 bp, 22 predicted proteins | sample BenlonsequencITS_FD_29684 | JGI IMG/M metagenome (IMG submission 29684)
AGGGAGCCAGGCCCGCAGGGAAGGCCTACCCTTCGACACGTCTCGCACGGAGGAGTGGAAGATCGCATGGATCGAAGCTGATATTGCTCTCGGGCTTGAAGACGTGATGCGAGCCGAAGTGTTCCGGTAGAAGCATCGGTCGCGCAAACGCTTCGTAGATCTGGAGACGGGAGTGGCCGTGAAGACAGCTATGCAAGGATTGCTGCACTGCCGCTGCGGGAGGAATGAGATCCTCGCTCTCGGAATGTGCGCCACGTGCTACACCCTGCGCCGGCAGGATGATGAGTACTTCGCCGGCCTGCGTGAGGCGGTGCTGGAACGTGATCAGTACCGTTGCCGCGTGTGCGACGCTCCAGGGCGCAGCAAGCGCTCCATCATCGTGCATCACCGCGTACCAGGAAGTTCCGTACTGTCCCTGATGATTTCCCTCTGCCCAGGTTGGCATGCGAAGGTGCACCGCACGAGGGTAGTTCTTTCCGCTATGCCGCCTTTGCTCTTAAAGCTGTGGCGTGAGCAGCACCCGGCGGGACACGAACAACGGACTCTTGACTTCAGGCGCGAAGACACGCGAACGCAAACCATGCCGATGTTCTAGCGGCGCCCCCGGTTACGCCCGCTAGAGTGGCGGCATGCCACGCGGTCCCGAGACGTCGAAGCGAATCTTGTAGGAAGATGAGCAGGCTACGTTGCCCGGTACCAGCACGAATTGCGGTGTTCGATCTCGCTGCACTGCATAGCGGATCCGCACGCGGTTGCCCTCCCAATCTGCAGAGTAGCTACCGATCGCAGTCCGTTGTTCACTTCCTGCATCGGTATCCGTCAACTCACCGTGGTACCAGACGAACTGCGCAATCGAAAACCCCGGCTGCAGTGGAAACTTGTCGCAATCGATTACATCGAAGCCGGGGTTAAAGCAGGACTTGTGCGGATCACCGTAGAAACTGTATCTCGAGACATTGAGGTACTGACCATCGCTAGCCACATGATCCGGAGCAATGCACTCCCAAACGGTAATGCCGAGAACATTTGAGCTCTTGCCTTTGTCGTAACTGAAGCTGCTTTCCGGCGGAACGACGTTGACCGTCTCCCTTGCGGCTCGAAAGCCAAAGTGGGTCGTCTGAAGCACGTCCTTGCCTGGAACGTCGACGAAGAGAGTCGGCTTCACTGCGTCAGGAAGCCCGGAGATATCGTCCGCAAGGCCGACGTAAAGCTTGCCGTCGTGCCAGGCGTCTATCCGAAACGTCACGTTGTAATGATCGAAGCGGAGGAAGACGGAACCCTTTTGCTCCCCAAAGCCACGTCCTGAAATCTCGTACTGGCCACCCGGCTCAAAATCGAGCTTGGTCTTATCGTTGACGCGCAGAATTGCGGGAGCAAGGTTGACCTGTGCAAGGCCTACACCGGACAGTTTCCCTGCTGCACGGTCCGACAGCGACGCTGCCATTTTCCGCTTCACCTCCGCGTTCGCCGCGGCCAGGGGGCTGACTGCGGCACCGCCCAATTGGTGAGGCTGTGCTTTCCCGGAGATGAGTCGGATAACCGGCAGCTGGGGTTCTTCGTTCGGCATGGCAGCTCTTTCGATAGTCATGGTTACAAGTCGCATAAGCGGTAACAGCGGTGATGTCATGCGGCTCGGTGCGCACCATCATACCCGCAGGCTCCAAGAGACAGATTCTTCTTGCGCGGCATTCACTCCAAAACGCTTCATCATGTTGCACGCGTCGTGAGTTGGTAGTCCATGCGGTCAACGACGGGATCGAGCCAGCTACCGCAATCCGTCGTCCAAGGCATTTTCTGGGCTGCCAAGTTAAGAACGGCAGGCCGGTCCCACTACCAATATCAGACTCATTTTGTCGTATATTGACATCAGTCAGAAATTACGAAGGGTCCCTGCGGCTACCTTTTGGCGAAGCACCGCGAGAGACCCTTGAATCGACAACCCACCAGGGGTAGGGCTGACGACGTCTTCCACTATAGACGCAGCGGCCGTGCCTTTGGACGCCCCACGAAAGGTGCGTTCTATGTCCTCGCAATACCTGTCTTCACGATTGTTAAAGCCTCTGCTTGGGTTTTTTCTGTTTTGCCCGGCTCTTCTTTCTGCTCAAAACTCGGGAGAAGCCTGCTCCGGCCCAACGCAATCCGTGATTGGAAAGATCACCGATTCCTCCCAAGCCGCCATTCCCAATGCGACGGTGCGGGCCACCTGCGGTACGACGGCATTCACCACGACGAGCGATGGGGAGGGGGCGTACCTCCTGCGCCTGACCTCGGGCACGTGGCAGATCGAAGTGCATTCGACTGGCTTTGGAGTTTTCTCCGGGCCGGTCAGCGTCACGGCTCAGGTGCGCTCTTCGCCGGACATCGTTCTTGCGGTTGCCCGGGAGAAGTCAGATGTGACCGTGACCGCAGATGCGGCATTCGTTGCTGAATCAGCTTTTTCCGCCTCGAAGTCCGATACGCCAATCCTGGAACAGCCGTTTTCCATCCAGACCGTTACGGCAGCACAGATCCTCCAGCAGAACGTGCAGACATTGAACCAGGCGATGAAGTACACCGCGGGGACCGCACCGGAAGCCTACGGCCCTGACCCGCGCGGCGATTGGTTTTTCATTCGGGGGAATGCAGCGGATGTCTACCTTGATGGTCTTCGGCTGCCGCAGGTCGTCAATTCACCGAACAGCTTTGCTGCAGTGCAGGTCGATCCAAACGATATTCAACACCTTGAGATCCTTCTGGGACCCAGCTCCACGCTTTATGGGCAAAGCAATCTTGGCGGGATTGTGGACGCCGTATCGCGGCAGCCCTCGCTCACACCGCGCCGCTCCATCCAGTTGCAGGGCGGAAACTTCGATCGACTGCAGGTGGGCGGCGATCTCTCCGGTCCGCTCAATCGGAGTGCCAGCCTTCTCTACAGCCTGAACGGCATTGCCCGCACCAGCCACACCTATGTGTATGGCGCGAAGGACGATCGCTTCACCTTGAATCCTACGATTCAGTGGCGTCCTACCCTGAATACTTCCGTGATTGCATTCGGTAAGTTCTTTCACACGGATATGGGCACAGGCGCAGTCTTCCTTCCTCGCGAAGGAACTCTCGACCGCTCTCCAGTCTTTGGCTATCTACCGACCAGCTTCAACACGGGTGATCCGACCTCTGATCACTACCGCAAGAGGCAATACATGGCTGGCGTGTCTTTCGACTACCACACGCCTTCCGTTGCGCTGCATTCCACTACGCGGTACGTGCACAGCAACATCGGCTATTCCGGGCGTTACTCAGCCACCACGTATGCCAATGCCGCGCGTACATCGATCTACCGCGTGACATTCAGTTCACAACCCGTTCTCGACGGGGTCCAGAACGACACGCATGCTCTCACGCATCAGCGAACAGGCAAGCTTCGCCACACACTGACGGGTGGTCTGGACTTCCAATGGCAGAAGTATCAGAACCGGCAGGGCGGCCTGATTGACGCGACCACCTTCAGCTTGATCAATCCGGTCTATGGTGGACCCTACGTCGTCACGCCCATCACCACAAGGGTCGACCAGAAGCAGTACCAGGGGGGCTTGTACGGACAGGACACCGTGCAGGTGGCCGGCTTTACCCTCTCGGCCGGCGGCCGCTATGACCAGACTGCGCAGGAGTCGGTCACGATTCTTACAGGCTCGAGCATCCGCCAGCGGCCCCACGCCTTTACCGGGCATGTCGGCGTCTCGTATCAGAAGGACGGTCTCGCGCCCTACGCCAGTTACTCAACTTCCTTCCTGCCGTCGATCGGCACGACCTACGACGGGGTCACGCCGTTCCAACCAACGACCGGTTCGAGCTATGAGGGTGGACTGAAGTATCAGCTGCCCCGCCACGTCGGCATGATCACCTTCGCGGGCTACAGCATGAATCAGAACAACCGCCTGACGGCTGATCCGAATCCGCTGCACCTGAACGCACAGGTGCAGGTGGGCCAGGTGCGGACCATCGGCTACGAGTTGCAAGGCAACGGAACCGTCCTGCGCAGTCTCGATGTCTCGTTCAGCTATACCCACGCGCGACCGATGGTGACCCGCAGCAATGGCGCGGACTATAAGAAGATGCTGCAGCCGGTGGCGAAAGACACACTGGGTCTGTGGACGCACTATACGGTCCGTCACACCCTCTTCACAGGCTTCGGCTTCGGTGGTGGCGCGCGCTACATCGGACCCAAGTGGGGCGATCTTGCCAACACCTTTCAGACCCCCGGTTACACGCTCTTCGACGGAACGCTTGACTACACCATGGAGCGCTGGCGTCTTGCGGTCAACAGTACCAACGTGCTGAACAAGCGGTATGTAAGTGCTTGTGGCACCGCAACCAGTTGCTACTATGGAGCGCCCCGAAGTGTCATTGGTTCAGTCAATTTCTCCTTCTAAGGAATCGAACGCACCGCAGCCATCGGCCTCGCGGAGACACGCAGGCTGGTGGCACGCACCGCAACGCCTGCGGCTTCGTCGCGCCATCTTCCAGGTGCATCTCTGGCTCGGTGTCATCCTGACGCTGTACAGCATCGTGATCGGGCTTAGCGGCAGCGTCCTGGTCTTCCGTAAAGAGATTGAAGACCATCTCTACGGCAGACAGCTTCAGGTTCAGCCGACCGTGCGGCAGGTCACTCTCGCTGATGCGGTACAGCGGATCGAGCGTGACCGCTCCGGCTGGATGTCCGTCGGTCTACGCGACTTTCAATCGCAGGACCACGCCGCTATGCTGCTGATGCGGCTTACGGCCAATCCTGCGTCGACAAACATCCGTTACGTCTATTTCAATCCGTACACCGGGCAGGTCGTACTCGACCGCATGCGGTATGACAACCTGCTGGGCTGGATGACAAACCTCCACTACTACCTGCTCTCCGGACGTCTGGGGCTCACGGTGAGCGGTTGGATGGCGGTCGGTCTTCTGCTGCTCTGCGTTTCGGGCGTGCTCCTGTGGTGGCCGGGTGTCTCGCGCTGGATGGCTGCTGTGGTCTTGCACCGACGATCCAACTGGAAGCGGATCAACTGGGATCTCCACTCGGTGGTCGGATTCTGGAGCTCTGCTGCTCTGCTTGGCGTCACCTTCACGGGAGTCTATTTTGCATTCGCCCTGCCGATCGGTGGTGCCATTGTTGTGGCAACGGGTGGCAGCATTCAACAGGCGATGCAGTACGTTGCATCTCCCAAGGCTCGCCCGGCAGCGCCAGGAACGCCACTGCTCCCGATGGACCGAGCAGTTGCAATCCTCAATAGGGAGCTTAGCCCAGCGCCGCCAGCGCAATACCTCCAACTCCCCACGCGTCCCGGTGATGTGTACGGTGCGATCAGCTATTACCCGCACACCATCGAGTACACGCAGATGCGCCGCGTTGCTGTCGACCCACATGGTGGCGCCGTCCTCGCGGTCGCAGACACGCACCAGATGCAGTTCGGCATGCACGTCATTCAGTATTTCCACGCATTCCACTTCGGCACCTTCGGAGGCGCGGGGCCATTGGGAATCGTCGTACGAGTCGTTTGGGTATTCGTTGGACTTACGCCCGCAATGCTCGCCGTCACGGGCCTGTTGATGTACTGGAATCGTAAATTGCATCCCGCGTGGAAACGGCTGCAGTAAGCATTGTTTGGGCCAAATTCCTGCTGGCTCGAACAATACGCCGACCTGCCGCGCAGCGGCTTGCGTCGTCGGTCTGCACTTTGGGTCGCATTGGCGTAATACCCATTTACCTCAACGTTGAGGGTGCCATTACGCCTGCAGGGCCGGCCAGCACCATGCGGTCGCGCATAATGCCGACATGGAGATCGGGCTTCGGACAAAGCATAAAGGCGACCGGAATCTCCGGTCGCCTTTGTATGCAGCTATTGCTCGCTTCATGCAGCGGCGGCAGGAACAAAGCCATCGCATCCGCTGATCGCGGTAACTTTTAAGTGCAGCGCAGCGTGCTTCGGATGACCGCACTCATCGAGGATCTTGAGATCTGCCTGGTGGCTGCTAACGATGCTGACGAGTACGTCCGTCTTGTGAGCTTCGCCGAAGTGGTTGCAAAGACCGCACTGACCGTTCTGAACTGTTTCCATTCTCGTATCCTCCGTTGCCGCAGCTAGTCGGCAGGGACATCATTGTCCCGCCACAACTCAAACCTACGTACGCTTTCGCTCGGTGTAAATTGCGACCGCATGAGGCCGAGATATTGGAGACCACAGTGGTCGGGTTCCGGACTGACTGGCTTTGTGGCCTGTAGAGACCAGCAACACGGGTGACCTCGGGCATAAAGGCGGAGATCTTCATGGGTAAGACAGACCGCTCCATACCTGCGAGCAGCCGATATCAAAGCAGCACAGCTTCAAAGAACGCATTCTGGAGCGGGCGTTCGCCTCGAACTGCTCAGCAGGTGAGCTTGCGATCGATTTGTCGGAAAACTTTCTCGCCCTCGGCTACCAACCATGCGACCCTATGTCGGTATCCGTTATCGTAGCCACTCAGGAGCCATATGCTCGATTTCCGCAGGCTTTACAGTACCTTTTATTTGGTTCTAAGCATTGGGGTCACTTGGGCAGCTCTGTCACAGGACCGAGTCAACTATCCCTCGTGGGCGCTCGTCGGCCCCGCCGAGTTCAATGCTTTTCACCACGCCGTCATCGTGGGTACTTACACCTACATCATCCCGTTCGCTCTACTCAGTCTGCCCGCCGGCATCGCCATGATTTGGCTGCGCCATCCTGCCATCTCGCGCTCGCTCGTTATCCTCGTGCTGGCCGTAGGCCTTTTCGGCGGAGCGATTACGACGCGCCTTGCCATTCCCATTCAGAAGCAGATGGATTACGGCGACCATCGACATATTCCTGCACTCGTGCAACAGCTCATCACCATTGATCTGTATTGGCGCGTAATTCCAGGCCTGATCGCGCTTGCTGCGCTCGCCACCATGACTTACCAATTGAGCGGCACAGCAAAAACGGTGTCCGCCAAGTAGCCTGTTCGGTATCGCTGTTAACCTCGTGTGTTTGCAGGATGACGAAGAACCCAGCAAGCGGGCGGATGTTGGATTGAAGCTGTCCGGTCCCTCATGCGACGAGATCTCGATCCGCTTTCCTGATACTAGGAAGGATGACTTTCTTGACCGCCGCGTTGACGAATGCAGTGATGGTGAAGTGCTGCTTAGTGTCTGGATTAGACATCGACCGCAGAAGCTGCACTTCGCGCTTGAATTCGAGATAGAGCGGCAAGGGCATCTTGATCGTGAAGCATTGCAGAGGCCGACGGCCCTCTTCTTCGGCGATCTCATTGACGCCCCGGAGAACGGCATCCTGCAACTCAGTTGCGCTTGGGTCTTCCCCTCCGGAAAGAGAGAGAGCGTCATCCGTTCGTCTGTTCTTCGCCTCATGATTGGCCCAGCATAGCACGTGATTCGCGCAAAACTATCCGCTTACAAGAAGGGGTTTAGAACAAAGAAACAGCTCTTTCCGGCCCCCGGTCGAAGAGGAGTTGCGTATGTACATACGCAACTCTTTGTTGCCGAGTGAGACGGAGAGCTTGGGGAGAGCTGCAGCAGTTAAACACGGTGCGACCGTTCATATTGAGCACGCGCGGTTGTCTGCTGAGGGGGAATGGTTCTAATGCAATTCGTAATGTGCATCTAACCTAACTAAATGAATACCAATGAGATTCTTTCCGCTATCGATGCTGAAATTACCAAGCTTCAGCAAGCCCGCGCTCTTCTCAGTGGCTCCTCCGGGCCGGCCGCAACGAAGCGTGGCCCTGGCCGTCCCAAGAAGGCTGCTAGCCCTTTGAACGACGTCGCGAAGGCCATTGCTCTGAAGCGTGGTCCGGGCCGCCCGAAAAAGGTCGCGACGCCTGCTAAGGCCGTGGCAAAGCGCACGCTGAGTGCGGAAGGTAAGGCACGCATTGCTGCTGCTCAGAAGAAGCGTTGGGCAGCTGCAAAGAAATCCGCGGAGTAGCAAGTTTGGACGAGATTCATGAGGTACGAAGAGGTGGATGAGCACAAGCTCATCCACCTCTTGTTGTTTACTCGGTGGCCCAATCGGCAGGATCATCAGCGGCTTCGACTTTCGAGAGCCGCTTCATGCTGATGGCATGGATCTCAGCGAGCCGGTGCTTGTAAGGCACACCCTCGACGTCTTCGGTGACCTCGCGATACCTGAGTGTCCCTTCCAGGGTGATGAGCTGCCCCTTCTGGAGGGTCTTGGCGAAGGATGAGAGATTGCTCCATGCGAAGACACGGTGCCACTCGGTGCGTGTTTCGTAGTCGCCCTTGTCGTTCTTCCAGCTCTCTTGGGTAGCGATGTTGAGGATGACGTAGTCCTTGTTGTTCTGAGCGGTTTTGGCTTCTGCGTTCTGTCCGAGGCGGCCGATGAGGATGACTTTGTTGAACATGGTGTTGGCTCCGTTTCTTCTGGTTTGTCGGCTGTCTGCGGTACATGCTTACCCGGAGGGTGTGCCGTCGCCATCCACTCCCTCGGCGACTGAGTGGAAGCTATGGAAAGGGACCACAGCTTGCCTGGGGCAAGGAGTCCATACCTCGCAGAGGTGCGTAGCGGGTTCCACGAGGGAGAGCGTGCGTCCGAAGGGCGTGGATGCTTTTGGCGCGGCACGCTGAACGCAGACAGAAAGGCAAACCGCAAGGGAGCCATCCTGTTCGACGGTCTCCCATCATGGCGCGAGTAGCGATAGCCAACTCAGAATTAGAAGAGTGCAAACCAAATGCACCGGGGAAGAACGATCGGGTGCGGAGTATCGAGGGCTACCGCTCTGCCCATTCTCTCGCCTTCGTCATGGTTCTGCGGATGTAGGAAGCCCGCTTGGAAGGGCTTGGATCGCGGGAGAGATAGTCGTCTTCGAGGGCTCGTTCGATGCGAGCTTCATCCATGCCATTGGCGTAAGCGGCAACGCAGAAGGCGATGTCTGCTGCTGCTGGCCGGTCCTGGTACTTGCTTGAGGTGCGGAAGCGTTCCAGCGACAGGGTGGTTAACCTCGGGCCCTTCTGGGGAGAAAGAGCAGCCTGCAGGCGTCGTGCTTGACGCTCCTGCTCTCGTGCTTCGTAGAGCTTCTTGATTTTTTCGATGAAGCTCTCCGCCATCGGGTACTGCTCGCCGGTGTGAAGCTTGAGACGTACGAACGGAAAAAGTCCATCCGGTCTCTTGTACTTGGGCTTGCAGTTGGTGAAGCCGGGCAGTCGTCCGAACCGTCGCCAGTCGGCGGCGCTCGGGTCGGCGTCATAGCGAGCCGCTAGATGCTGGGCGGCGAAGGTACCGAGCAGCTTTGGAAAGGCCGCTGGGTGCTTGAGCCACGCCTGGAAGTTGCCGGCACTGGTTTCGACGACGGCGCACGGAGTGAAGCCGTCAGCGATCAGCCTGCTGAGCGAGATCTCGGAGAGATCGTCGAGGGCGGTGTACCGATGTTCGCCGGAAGGGCGGATGTAGATGTGAGAGCCGCGGGCATTGCGGTACTTGAGCAGCGGGAGCCGTGCGAGAACAGCATCTCCCGTGATCCCGTCGAGACCAGGAAGCATGCCACGATCGCTGAGGACACCCACGTCGTAGAGCGGGGCTTCGATGGCTTGCAGCATGTTGCGTACGACTGTTTCGGTTCTGTCCATCGTCTTTGCCTTGCTTATGTTTTCAGAAAAAAGAGAGAGGTGCAGGGGAGGGAACTGGACCCTGCCGCCCGCCTCGCGTGGGCGATGTGGGAGCAAGGTGCTGCAACTGCAGAAGCTTGGAGCTAGACGACCTGGAACTCAACGAACTGAACATCGCATTGACCTTATTTGAAAGTGCGGCGGGAGCCGATGGGCTGACTCCCGCTGCGGCTTCAGGCTGCGATCTGCTTATTGGCTGTCTTATTCTTCGGTTGGGCCTTCGGCGCTGGCAGGGCGGCTGGGGCGTCCTTCGTCTTCTGTGCCTTCACCTTCTTCAGTGGCTGAGCAAACACGGCCTCGGCTTCAGCAAGGAAGTCGGGTTCGTCTTCACGCGGGATGCCGCGATGTCCAGAGAGTGCGAGACGCAGAGCAAACGCAGTCAGCTTGCCATCGGCGGTGCCGTCGATCACTGAGAGGAGGACTTCCTCGGTGCTACGGCTCTCGTTTTCGTCGGCGATCTCCTCGACCAGATCATCAGTGAAGCTATACGGGTCGAGGTTGACCAGCGCACGTAGCACCGTGCGAAGCTGCGGTGCGCTGAAGGTTTTGGGAGCGTCGGCGATGAGGCGCTCGAAGGTCACCTCACGCTGGGTGCGAAGCTGCTCTCGCTCTGCCTGACGTGCCTCGTACACTGCGTCTTCCTGCTCCTGCTGGAGACGGCGTTCTTCTGCCTTGTGGTGCAGCTCTTCTTCGTACTCCTTCCTGCGCCGCTGGTATTCGGCTTCACGCTGTACGGCTTCTTCTTCGGTTTCCTCGGCGGCTGCGGGAGCCATCACTGGGATCGGGTTTTCCTGCTCCTGTTGGGCACGGCGTGCTGCCTCGCGCGGGTCGTGGATCGGACAATTGTTGTCGGTGCAAACGATAAGGGTGGTGCCGACACGTCTGCCGTACACGATGATGGCGGTCTTGGTGGCCTCGCATGGCACGACCGGCTCAGCGTCTGGATTATCGGTCTGCTCGATCTCACGGAAGTGTCCACGCTGGACGGCTCCGGGGCGCTTTTCCTTTGGGCTACGGTAGCCGTTCTCGATCTGGACAAGCTCGGGATGTGCGGCAAGCTCGCGGTTGATGTGTCGGTTGACCTTGGTTTCGTAGCATGCTCCGTCAAGGCACTGATCGCCCTGCACATCGCAGAACAGAGACGTGTTGTAGCCGCTGCGTCGCGGGCAGGTGACACAAGCTCCTGCGGCAGGGTTAAGCGTGGGGTCTTCGCGGTCGAAGGGGGCCTCCGCAAGCTCAAGATAGAGATTTGCTTGTATCCAAGCGCTCAGGTGCTTCGCGGGAAGCAGGTGCGGTTCCTTGTCCTGCCAGTCCTTGCGCCAGCACTGCTCGAAGGCTTCGGCCTGTGACTCGTGCGGGAGCCGTGCCAGCAGGTTGGCATGGCTGGCGGTGATGCGCTCGGCGCTGAACGCCTCTGCGATGGAAGGGACGAGTTGAAGAAGAGACAATCGGGCGTAGATGTGGCTTGCACTCTTGCCGGATTTCTCCACCAGTGCGGCAACATCGTAGCCAGGCATGTCGAGCAAGCGCTGGAATCCCTGCGCTTCTTCGTACGGATGTACGTCGACGCGCTGCGAGTTCTCCACCAGCTGCCACTCGAGTGTCTGAGCATCGCTGATCTCCACGATGCGTGCCGGTATGGAAAACATCTCGGCCAGCTGCGATGCGCGGAAGCGTCGTGCACCGGCTACGACCTCGAAGCCTTCGGAGTTCGGGCGTACCGTGATCGGCTGGATGAGGCCATTGGTGCGGATGGACTCTGCAAGCTCCTGCAGCTTGGCGTCGTCGAAGGTGCGGCGAGGGTTGGTGGCGGACTCGTGGATGGTGTCGATGGCGATGTACTGGAATTCGCTGCTGTTCTGCACGGTAGTTCTCCTGATGGCTGGTTTTGTAGCTCGGAGGTTCCGAAGCGAAGCTCTGCCTGTTCTTCGCTCCATGGACGAGGAGGTTAGGCGGCTTGCTTGCGCTGTTGCTCGAATGCCTCTGCAAAGCCTTGCGATTGCAGGTTGCGGTCCCAGACCTTGGCGAAGCTGACATGCTGGCGGTGCAGGTTGCATACGTAGGCGTAATCGGTGCCGGTGATGAATCGGCTCCACTGCTCACAGCCGATGTAGTCGTTGCGGTAGTAGAAGGGGTTGAGATCGGCGATGCTACCGGCTAAGCTCAACTCGAAGCACATCTCCGGGTCGCGCATGAGGTCGCCGTTCTGTTCCCCATAGTGAGCGACAGAGAGGGCGGGAAGGCCACACGGTCCAAGCTCGTCCAGTGCCTCGATGACAAGAGGCATGTATGGTGCGTTGTCGATGGTGAGGGAGAGGCCGGGGTTCCAGCCTCCGGCACTCTTGAGGATGTGAAGGATGGTCTGCACTACGCCACCTCCGCTACTGCTTCGGTGGTTTCGTTCTGTTCGGCTGCGGCGGGCGCCGTCTCGATAGCAGAGAGGATGAGAGCTGACGTCTTCTGAATGACCACAAGGCTTTCAGTCAGCAGAGCGGCGTTGCCGTGGTACAGGTGGATGTAGTCGGCAGAGGCTCGGCCAGCATCAAGGCCGATGGTCTGCGAGACAACGAAGGCTACGGCTTCTGCTTCGGTTTCGCGTACGGTCTTCGTGGTGGCAATGCGGCGCTCTGCCTTGTGAAGCATTTCGTGCGCGAGTTCGTGCACAAGGGTGCTGAACTCTTCGGCGGGTGCCTGTCCGGGTAACAAAGCGATGCGTCCGCCGTAGCTCATGCCGAGTGCGGGGGCGATGGATTCTTTGAACTCAAGCGTGATGCCCTGGGCGATTGTGAAGTCGATCAGACGCTCGCGGTATGCGCCGACTTCACCCTTGGTGCGTTCCGTAAACTGCGGCAGTTCTGCGCCTTCGGTCTGGCTCACATCGAAGACGTAAGCTGCACGGAATCCCACGAGAACAGATTTATGTGTGACAGCCGGGTCTGCTGTTGCTTCGGTGTCCTTCTTCTTGCGGGTGCCGATCATCGGGGCAAGGATGCGGATGCCCTTCTGTCCCTTCATCACCTTGCGTCCAAGCTGGTTCCACGCATAGAGGCCAGCAACGCGGGTCGCCTCGGGCATCTGGCGTGCGATTTCAAGGATGTTGCCGAACGAGTAGTTATGAAACCGGCCCATCGCGGTGAGGTATGCGGTAAGGCCTTCGGAGTGTCCTGCCTCAAGCTGCTCGATGAGAAGCTGCACGTTTGCGGCGATGACTTCTTTCGAGGTCTGGGGCTTCGGTGTGGAGGGAAGGGTGGTGACGTTGTTTGCGTTGGGGTTGCTGCTCATGGTGGGCTTCTCCGTTTTGAATGGCTGTGCTGTGTTTGCTCTCAAACACGCCTTGGCCCTGGCCCACGCCAGCAGGGGCGGCAAGTGCAAGCTGTGCGGAAAAGGGGATCGAAGATCCAGCCGAAGGCCGGAGGAAGCGAATACCTGGAGCTGCACGGAGCTTTTTCCATCAGCTTGCGCGCGCCAGGGACGGAGTCCCACAGCAGGTCTGGTTTCTGTATTGCACGCGGAGCGTGCCTGATCTCAGGGAGGGCGTTGCGGGAAGGAACGGCCCGCTGAGGTGGGTCGCGGAAGACGTCACCGCCGGCTGCGGAGAGGGAGGAGGCTTTCTCCCCAGGGTGAGGGATTCTTGGAGATCGACGATCCAAGCACTGATGTTCGCGTCACTAAAACTGACGCATCACTGAGGGCTGCGCAAGTACCTGGATATTCTCGCGGGCACAGTTCAGACGGCGCCACTAAAGGCTCGGAGTTTTACGCAGAAGATCGGGAGCTCTAGCTGCGCCACGTTCCAGCGGAGTGGTCGTTTACATGGCACCAAGCACCTCGTCGAAGGCAAGTTCACTTGTGCCTGAGCGCTCGTTGGCTTCGCCAGAAAGGCTGGAGGCCGTGATGCGCCAGAAGCTATTTGGCGGACAAGGGTCTCAAATTAGGTGGAGTCGCTCACCCTGAACGACGAGCGCGGCAAAGCCAAATGAAGGTGCCCGGTTTCCGTTTGTCGTGCTACCCATGCTCGGAATCTGTCTGTGAGCACCTTGTAACCTTGATGCTCCACAAGCCGTCGTCCGTCTGTCTCGACCGGCTCAGATCCGACCAGAAGCATCAATCCCCCTCATCGCAGTACCGCCATCGAAGAGACGAGCATCCGGCAAAGCTGAGCTGCCGTCGCTCATGGGCTTTGCGTCGCAACACTTGCGATGTACATTCATGTAGCGCGTTTTCGAGATCATTGTCTGCAGAGCGACTAGTCACCTGTAGCAGCGTTGATGCTCCCTCCCAAGCGGTCTTCGTTCAGAGTTGCAGCCGAAGTCGCGCGCGTGTGAGAGCCGTTGAAATCCCGAGTATCAGAAGGGTGAAGACGATGCAGCGGAGAACACCTACGGCTCCCTGACTGAAGTGAGTGGACCACCAGTTGATGCCCAGGCCTCCGAGCAGATAGGCCCAGAGATCGGGCAGGAGGTAGGTAAGCAATGTATTCGAGCCAGCGGAGCGCACCGGAGCTGCCCAGGCGACCTTCTTCTTCACATCACACACGAAGTAGAGAAGGCAATAGATCGCGCAACAGGCTGCGATGTCGTATAGAACCCACGTTGGTGTGGCACGGATCTTGGAGATGCCGAGTGGATGCAGGAGGCGCGCTGCGATCGCAGCGATAACCCCAAAGGCAAGGGCGGGCATGGCCTTGCTTTGATACGTGCCGCACCTTGGTTCGAGGAAAAAGATGATGGCCAGCACAACGCCGGCGAAGACGAGCGCAAGGAAGGAACCGTTCCCGATGGGAAAGATCCACCACGGAAGACTGGTATGAATCCCCTTTGCCGCTGAAGCGATGTTCAATGCGAGGAAGGCAAGGAACCATGCGGCAGGCGCCCACAACCATCTTCGCGTGAGGAGATAGCAAAGGCCTGCCACGAGGTAGGTGTAACCGATGATGCCTAAGATTTCGGGGTAATCAAAGGTAAGCCATGCAGTTGTGCCCGTCTCTGCATCGCTTCTTCGGAAGACGACCATCAGGACCACGAGTAAGAGCAGTCCAGCGAGGCGCAGCGCCGTGTAGGTGCGGCGGCGACGCGGATCTTCCGTTCGTGGATAGTCCATCCAGATCAGGAAGGCAGAGAGCAATGCAAGCAGACCCAATGAGTTGCCGCCGATGTGATGCATCAGCGAAATCTCCGCGACCTGCGCGTTCTGCAGGATCAGTCCAAGCACGATGAGAGCGACCGATCGCAGCACGACATACCAGATCAGTTGCGGCGTTTCATCACCCCGCCGGATGCGTGCCTGCAGCGCGAGCGGCAACGACATGCCGACGATGACGAGGAAGGCGGGGAAGACCATGTCGACGTACGTCATAACATTGGCCGCGCCTGGCGCATGATAGGTCCACCACGGCAGTCCCTTGATCTCGTGAAGTTCGTTCACAAAGATCATCAGCGCGATGTTGAGTCCGCGAAAGATGTCGAGTGACTGAATGCGCTGAGGCTTTACCGTGGCACGAGTCGTTTCGAGCAACGCACAATCTCCAGGCCGTTCGTTCATGAAGCATCTTCGTTCTTACAGATTGGTTCTGGTCTTCTTCAACGTCTGCTGCAACGGCAGGGAAGCGGAGGATGTCCCGAGCATCACGCGATAAGCCCCGGCAGGAACGATCCAGCCGTTCTTCTCTCCGTCCCAGATGCCGAAGCGTTCCCGTGGGATCGAGATGCTCTCTTCCTGCTCTTCGCCCGGCTCCAGATGAACCTTCTTCCAGCCGACAAGTCGCTTGGGTGGCTCGTTCGCAGAGGTCGGCAATGCAAGATAAACCTGCGCGATCTCGTCGCCGCTTCTGCTGCCGGAGTTCTTCAGGCGGAAGGTTACGGTCGTGTCGGCATCCCCCTGCACGCGCAGACCGGAATAGGAGAAGGTGGTGTAGGAGAGTCCGAAGCCGAAGGGGAAGAGTACTGGCTTCTGTTGCTGGTCATACCAGCGGTATCCCACCTGCAGTCCCTCGTCGTAACGGGTCGGGAAGGTAGGCAGGCCGGCGAGAAGCTTCCGCGACATTGCGGCTTCATTACTCCAGTCCTCTTGGGACGCAGGCGGAGGCAGGACTAGCTGAGGATGTGGCAAGTCCTCTTCGCGCAAAGGGAACGTGACCGGCAGCTTCGCGGATGGATTCACCTTCCCGAAGAGCACATCTGCCATTGCGCCCGCGCCCGAGGTTCCCGGGTACCAGGCTTCCATGACTGCGCTCACCGACTTCACCCACGGCATCAGCACGGGTCCACCTGTCTGCAGGATCACGACGGTGTGAGGATTCGCTTTGGCGACGGTATCGATCAGCGCATCCTGACCATCGGGTAAGCCAAGGGTCGTGAGGTCTTCGCCCTCTGCCTGCAACTGGTAAGCGAAGACCAGGACGACATCGGCTTCAGCCGCAGCCTTCGCCGTTCGTACCGCGTCTGTGCCGTCCTCAAAGCGAACGTCCGCGGCGGGAGCGGACTCTCGCAATGCTGCCAGCGGAGCGCCGGGGAACCACACAGCCTTCTGCCAGGCCTGCTTGCGGTCCTTCTCGGGAATGGTCCCAATGACGTTGCCACCGGGCGCGTCGACCTGCGCCGATCCGCCACCCGACGGGATGCCCTTGTCGGCGTTACGCCCGACCACAAGGATGTGTTGAGCGCGCGTAGGGTTCAGCGGAAGGAGCGCCTGCTCGTTCCGCAGAAGCACAATGCTCTTCTGCTCGACTTCTCGCGCGAATGTGGCGTGTGCAAACACGTCCGGCACCCGCTTCGTTGGGATATCGTCCACGACCCCAGCGGCAAACATGGAGCGCAGCACGCGATGCGCGTGATCGTCCAGCTCCGCCTGCGATACGGCGCCGTCCTGCACTGCCTTCTTGAGGGCTGAGCCGAAGAAGACGTTGCCGGGCTGCTCCTGGTCAAGGCCAGCATGCGAGGCCTTGACGGTAGAGTGCGTTGCAAGCCAGTCGGAGATGACGAAGCCCGGATACTTCCACTCTCCCTTGAGCACCTTGTGCAGCAGGAAGTCGTTCTCGCAGGCGTAGTCGCCATTCACACGGTTATAGGCGCACATCACCGCGCCAGGCTGACCGATCTCCAAGCCGATCTTGAATGCGAGCAGATCTGTCTCGCGCATGGCACGTTCACTGATCTCGGACGATACAGCGTGGCGGCCACTCTCCTGGTCGTTCACGGCGAAGTGCTTGATGTGGCCCACCACATGGGTAGATTGCACACCACGGATCAGGTGGCCCACCATGGTGCCGCTCAGGATTGGGTCCTCGCCCTGGTACTCGAAGGTGCGCCCATCGCGCGGTTCGCGAGTGAGATTTACGCCGCCGCCCAGGGTCATGTTGTAGCCGAGGTCGCGCAGCTCCTGCCCGATCATTGCGCCATAACGCTCCGCAAGCGATGTGTCCCAGGAGCTTGCAGCGGCGATGTTGGACGGCAGTGCGGTAGCGTAACGGCCGCTGCCGGCTGCATAGGCAACACCGCTTGCAGAGTCAACACTCTGCAGACCGGGAAAGCCCTTGTTCTCAAATCCAGGCACGTAGCCGGATCCACCGTTTGCATCCTTCGCCAGCGGATCGGGCGGGCCGTCATGCGGGTCACCTGTACCGTGCAGCAGTTGAATCTTCTGGTCGAGCGTTAGCATGTGCAGCAGCAGGTCCGCGCGCTGATCAGCGGAGAGCGTGCGATTCTTCCATGCCTCGTCTGTCTTGCTGTCTTGCTGTGCAGAGAGTGGCGCCGCGAATGAGATGAGTCCGCATGTAGTGACGGTAAAGGCCAGGGCTGAGAGCGTGCGGTTGCGTTTCATCGAATCCTTCTTACGCGGGAAGCGTTGTGTACTTGCGGCGCGCCCACCACAACAGCATGCCGAGCGCGGCCCAGAGCGTACCGACGCTCAGGGCGAGCGGGCTGAGATTGAGCCATAGGAGCAGACAGACCAAGAAGCCAAGCGCGGACGGTACGACGATCTTCCATTTGCCCGCTGCGTCCTGACGCCATGCGCGTGCGATGCACGCAAGATTGACGCCCATGAAAGCGAAGAGCGCACCGTAGTTGAGCAGCTCCGTCCCAAGCTGATAACTGAAGAGCAACGCACCTGCGAGCGCGAGCGCGCCCACCAGCAAAAGGTTGTTGCGCGGGATGCGCCGCTCTGTGGTGATGGCGCCGAAGAACGTGCGTGGCAGAGCTCCATCTTGTCCCATGGCATACAGCAGGCGTGCGGCACCGAGCTGCGATGCCATGCCGGAACCAATCGTCGCCAGCAGCAGTGCGGAGTTGACGACAATAAACAGCACCACACCGCCCAGGCGCTGTGCGACATGCACGTATGCTGTGTCCACGTCTGGAAAGGCAAGCCCAACGGGCCAGGCCAACTGTGCCAGATAGACTTCGACGCTGGCCAACACGCCTGTTACAAGGCAGGTAAAGATGATGGCTCGTGGGATGTCACGACGCGGCTCCATGGCTTCATCGCTCAGCGTGGAGATGCCATCGAAGCCGATGTACGTGAGCACAGCGATGGATGTGCCACGCAGCACATGGGACCACTGGAAACGGCTGCTGTCATAGAAAGGCACCAGCAGGTCATGCGGTGTGAGCGACGGCGCATGCACCAACCATCGGATAGCGGCTGCAATAACCAGCAGAATCACAACGCCCAGTGCGGCTGCCATGCCCCGGTTGATGCGCGCGGAGGTCTCCATGCCAAGGCAGTTGATGATGGTGAAGAACGCCGCAAAAAACACTGCCCACGCGACGTATGGCGCGTGCGGCAGAAAGTTCATGGCCGCGCGGCTGCACCAGACCGTGCAGATGAGCGGGTTCAGCACGTAGTCCAGTACCAGGCACCAGCCAGTGAGGTAGCCGAGCCCAAGATTCAGCTCCTTGCCCACATAAAGAAAAGCAGATCCACCCTGTGGATGCGCCTGCGCCATGCGTCCGTAGCTGATGCAGGTGAAGAGCATCGCCACCATCGCAAGCAGGATCGCTGTGACTGCGTGGCCGCCGGCAACGGTGTAGATCACACCGAAGCTCGGCATCGGCGCGGTGGGTTGAATGAGGATGATGCCGTAGAGCACCAGATCCCAAAATCGCAGCGACCGGCGCAGGCCAACCTTCGTTGAGGTTGTGCTCATCGTGTCTGGCCGGCCACAGCGAGCGTCGCAGCCGCGACATTCCAGCCATCCAGTTGGAATACGACATCCTTCGGGGCGGACTCTGGAAGAGCAGCGGTAAGTGTTGTGGTCTCGCCGGGCGGGACTTCAATCCAGTTGTCGGACCACATCACGGGAGCTACCAGTTCGCCTTTGCTGCTTCGCGCAGCGACGCGGACCTGGAAGGCCACAGTGGCGGAATTGTTGTGAAGCATGACGGTGGCGTTTCGTACCGGACCGCTCGCCATCGTGACGCGTGCGTCGATGGTCGCCGTCGGCAGCGTCGTAAGTGCGGAGAGATCTTCGTAACGCGCCGCGGGTGTGTGAGTGAAGTTTGTCTCGGTCCAATCGAACGCAGTGAGTGTGGTGGGAACCCAGTAGAAGTTTCGGCTCACTACGGTACCGTCAGCCTTGCGCAGGGAGAGATCGAGCAGCAGGATCTTCCGGCCGTTTCGGTAGAGATTCTCCGGGATAACTGTGACCTGTTGCACGCCGTCTGCAGCCAAGGTCAGCGTTTGATCTTTGCGATACAGCTCATGCCAAGACAGATCACGCACGCTGATGGACGCCTTCAGATCGCTGGATGCGGCGTATGTGCTGTTGACCACGGCCACGCTGCGATCGTCGTAGCCATACTGGATGTGCAGCGGCTCGCATGCCTTCTTCGTGGCGAAGTATCCAGCATCGGCGTCCAGGTAGTAGTCATACAGGTGCCAGATCATGGAAGGCCATGCGTTGTTCAGCATCCACTGCACCACACCCGTGGACTGATATTTGTTGCGGCTGTAAGACTCGAACATGGCGCGCTCCGAGTCGTACTGCATGGTGTGCGCCATACGTTCGTAGCTCTCGGCGGACGTAGGCTTGGCGTAGATAGCCGCCATCGCCTGGTCCATGACATCCAGCTTGCTGAACTCATTGCCGCCGAAGTGTAACTTCCAGTTGTTCGTCGCCGGCCATGCTTCCGGGTCGGTCAAGAAGAGCTTGCGGCTCGCCAGCGATGGGATCGCCGGGCCGGGGCTTGTCTCCGTGTTGAAGCCGAAGGCGCCACCGTACTTATGGTCGACATACCAGTAACTGGGTTCGACATAGTCGTAAGGGCCGGACATTTTTACGCCGTTCAAGCCCGTTAGCGAAGTTGTCTGGGATGAGGCTGCGCTGAGGATGGGGTTGGGCCAGTGTGCTGCGGCCTCGACGTCCAGGTAGGCGCGTTCCACCTTCTCCGGCGGCGCATTGTCGCTGCCATTCAGCCATACCAGCAGGCTTGCATGGCTGCGCAGGCGAAGCAGCTGGTCATGCAACGATGAGGTTGCAACGGACAGGTTTTTGTCCGTCCACTTCGACCATTGCTCCCAACGGTCGCAACAGCACCAGCCCAGCATGACCAGCAAGCCGTTCTTATCCGTCATGTGGAAGAACTCTTCCGTTTCCAGCTTGCCTTCCAGCCGAATCGTGTTGAGATTCAGGTGCTGCACCATTTCAATCTGGTCACGCAACTTGTCGTCATCAGAACGCAGCATCATGTCCTGTGACCAGCCGGCGCCACGAATCAAGATGGGCTTGCCGTTCACGCGGAAGAGACGGCTGCCGTTGGCAGTAAGCTCGGACGACATCTCACGAATGCCGAAGTCGATCTCCTTTGAATCCACTTGTCTGCCTGCAACTACAGCAGTGAGAGAAAGCTTCTCGAGATGAGGCTCGCCCATCTGCTTAGGCCACCAGAGCTCCGGATGTTTCGCACGAACGATGGGGTACGTCACTGTTCGTTGTTCATGCGCGGCGAGCGAGACCTTCTGCTCGATCCGTTGACCGACCAGTGTGCCGCGAAGAACCGCTTCAATTGGAGCGTCGGTCATGTTGGCTGCTTCAGCATAGATGGTCAGTTCGGCGGTTTGTAGCGTCTCATCTGTGAAGTGTGTGGTCACCATGGGCGACCGCAATGTGACAGCTCCGGTCGTCACCAGGGCCACGTCGCCCCATAGCCCCATGTCCTTGTCGGGTGGTGCAGGATTCCAGTCCACCCAGTTGATGCCGAGGTCGTTTTCCGTGGGTGCGAAGACCTGCACAGCAACGATGTTCTCTGCTGCAGGGCGCACAACGTTCGAGATATCGAAATCATAGGCGCGGTAGGCGCCTTCGATCTCGTCAGAGCCAGCGATGCGATGGCCATTCACCCAGAGCTCGCCGCGGTAGTTAATGCCGCCGAAGTGCAGGATGGTACGTTCACCCTTCGTCACGGTCGCGTGGAAACTCTTTCGATACCACCAGCCACAGCGATAAGGGCTGTCCGCAGGCATGGGGAAATTTGAAAAGTTTTCACCAACGGCATAGCCCATGCCCGGGAGCTTCCGCAGATTGTCCGCAAAATACGGATCAGGAAGTTGCTTTGCTGCGACCTGGGCTGCCAGCACCGTCGACGGGAGGGTAACCGTCGTCCAGTCCTGAATTTGAGCTGTCCCATCGGACAGTGCCGCCCCGTCAGCTGCAAGACCGCAGGCGGTATGCAACTGCCAGCCATCATGGAAGGCAGGTCGCGCTGCATATCCGATCTGTGTGCCGAAGAGAAGCAAAACGAGTGCGGAAAGAAGGCGTCGAGACGTCATGCTATGGATCTCCCGGCTGTGTCTGTTCGTTCAGGGGCGTAATGGCAAAAGCATACGAGTCCTCAAGCAGAGGTCTTGCGCTTTGTCTTAACTGCAGCGGTTGACGAGCGAGGGATCAACTCCGGTGTGCAGTAAAAGCGCGCTGCCTTAGTGCTGGCGTTGCCGTCTTTCAATGCCGACAACATCCGTTGGATCGCCTGTTGTCCCATGTCGCGCATTGGCTGGCGGACGGTGGTGATGGCGGGCGTAGTGACGCGCGCGGGAAGCACATCGTCAAAGCCGATGACCGAGCAGCCGTCAGGAACAGAGATACCAGCCTCGGCCAGACCACGCACCACACCCAGTGCCGTCATGTCATCGAAGGCCACCACCGCAGTGAAGCTTCGGCGCTTCTTGACCAATTCTCGGACGAAGGCACGACCGCCTTCAAAGGCATCGTCTGTTGTGCCGATTGAAGGCAGTTGTGTCACAAGCTTCAGATCGACGTCAACACCACGAGCCTTTGCCGCGCGCAGTATGCCATTCCATCGCGGCGCGCTGTCGAACATCTCATTGGGTCCGCGAATGACCGCTATCCTGCGATGTCCCAGGTCCAGAAGATGGGCCATCGCGAGGGCTCCGCCTTCTTCGTTGTCCAGCAGGTAAGACGTGATGTTGCGCTGAGTAAGGTCCCGGCCAACGATGAGGAGCTGGACGGAGTTCTTCTGTGCGTCGGCGAGCAGACCGCTCTCGTCGAAGACCCAGCTTGCAATGACGATCACGCCTTCTACGCGGCGCTCCAGCATCAGCCGCAAGGAGTGGTCGAAGACCTTGCGTTCTGTCTGCGCGTCCATCACCAATGGCAGATAGTCCGTGTCATGCAGGCCTGCCTGTATGCCCTGGACTACCGGCATGCTGAATGGGTCAGAAAGATCGAAGGCAAGGACGCCAATTGTGCCGGAGCTACGCTTGCGCAGCGAACGCGCACGAGCGTCCGGGTGATAGCCAAGCCTGGCCGCGGTCTTGCGGATCATCTCGCGCGTGGATGCGGCGACGTTGGCAGAAAGTGGCGCTTCACTCAAGGTGATGGACACAGTGGAGACTGAAAATCCCGTCGCTCGTGCCACATCGCTCAGGGTGACGTGACCGGTTTTTCGTTGTGGCATATGCAAGTACCTTCGAGCGGATGGGGCGACTGTGGATCCTTCAGAAAAACAACGCGGAATCGCTTGACAGTCTCCTGAATCGGAAATATATCTTCTATTCATAAAGTATTCAACCGTTTGAATAAAGACGTTTTCCCACTTTTCATCCCAGGAGACTCCATGCGACGTTGTTCGGTGCGGTCCGTTGTTTCGTTTGCAGCTGTGGCCAGCCCGCTGCTTTGCGTATCACTTGTGGCCCAGTCGGGCCGCGGTGGCGTCAGCGGCAGCATCACAGACGTCTCCGGCGCAGCAATTCCGGGTACGACTGTGGAATTGCGCGAGGTGAAGACCGGGCTGGTTCAGAAAACGACCACTTCCGGGGCGGGTGTTTACACCTTCGTCTCCGTCACGCCCGGCGTCTACGAGCTGTCCGCGGCGCATGACGGATTCAGCACGACCGTACAGAAGAACATTCGTGTCTCTGTGGATCAGACCACCGCGCTGAACGTGAAGCTTCCCGCGGGTGGCGCCAGTGATGTCGTGACAGTGGACGCGTCTGCATCGACGGTGGACGCTTCGAGCGCAACGGTGGGGCAGTTGATCTCCGCGGAGGCAATTGATCGTGTGCCGCTGCTCACCCGCAACGTCTATCAGCTGGTGCAGTTGAGCGCCGGCGTCTCGCCTGCGAACGGAACGGCAAATTCGTCAGATCTTCAGAGCATTAACAATGCGCGCACGGGCATTGACGTCGCCTCGTACACCATCAATGGATCGTTGCAGGGCAACGTCTACTTCATGCTGGATGGTAGTCCCATTGGCGTTGCCGAGAACAATGCAGCAACGATCATGCCGGCGTTCCAGGTGCCGGAAGATAGCGTAGCGGAGTTCCGTGTGGAGACGCAGAATACGCCCGCCAGTTATGCCAGCGGCGGCGGTGGCGTCATCAGTCTTGTGACAAAGTCTGGTGGCAACTCCTTCCATGGGGACGCGTTCGGCTACTTCCGTCCCAATGCCGTGGCAGCAAACGACTTCTTCTTCAAGCGCAACAACCCCGGTGCGCCGACGTCCGACTTCCATCGTTACCAGGAGGGTGGCGCCATCGGTGGTCCGATCAAGAAGGACAAGCTTTTCTTCTTTGCTGATTACGAAGCAACACAGCAGGCGTCGCTTGAGGTTGGCAGCTATACGGTTCCTACTGCTGCGGAGCGCACCGGCGATTTTTCTGCGGACAGCTTCACCATCTACAACCCGCTGGTAGCTGACGATCCGGTCACGGGACTGCGTCAGCCTTTCGTCAACAATCAAATTGCTGCAAGCAACATCGATCCCGTCGCGAAATACTTCTCCACCAAGCTGCCGTTGCCCAACGCTACAGGCATTGGACCCTTCCACACTAATAACTTCACTACGTCCGGCCTGGCGCCGCTGCACGCGCAGAAGGCAGATCTGCGCATTGATTACGCACCGACTGCAAAGCAGAGGATCTTCGGCCGCTACTCCTACGGCAATACCACGCAGGGAAACTCAAACCTATACGGCAGCAGCAACATGTTCAACCCGCTGTTCTACGTAAATGACACGACGACGAACAACGCATTGCTGGGGGACGACATCACGTTGTCTCCTACTTCACTGCTGCAGCTTCGTTACTCCTTCACGCGCCACAACGAACACCAGACGGGCGATCCGCGGCAGAGCACGTTTGACATCACGACCGCAGGCTTTCCGCAGTCACTTGCGAGCGAGGTGTCTTACAAGCAGATCCCTGTCATTACGTTCTCTGACACTGCTCCTGTTGGTGGGACAGGGAACTACGATAATTTCCTCTTTGTGAGTGAGAACAGCGATTTCAGTGCGTCCATTACGAAGCTTCTAGGCCGACATGAACTAAGCGCCGGCTTCGAATATCAGAAGAAGTTCATGAACATCGGACAGCCTGCATTTCCGGCAGGTGCGTACTCCTTTGATAAGACGGCAACAAGCTCCACAACATTTGCCGGTGATGGCAACGACTTCGCCAGCTTCCTGATTGGCATGGGATCCATTCCGGGTGGTGAGGGCAGTAACTTCACCAAGGATCTCTTCGCTGCCATGGCAAGTCCCTACTACGCGGCATTCTTCCAGGACACGTTCCACATCACGAAGCACTTTACGGCGACCCTCGGCGCACGCTGGGAGATTTTCGGTGGCCGCACCGAGCGCCACAATCGCATGGAGTACTTCGATCCGACGCTTTCGTACACGGTGAACGGTGTCAGTCTCGTTGGCGGTGAGCGCTTCGTGGATAAGAATCGCCGCTCTCCGTTTGAGACTGACTGGAAGAACGTCGGTCCGCGCGGCAGCTTCGCGTGGGAGGCGCATCCTGGTACGGTTGTTCGCGGTGGTGGCGGTATCTACTACGGTCCCAGCACAACAATGGTTGCGAACAGCTCCCTCAACAGCGATGGCTTTACCTCTGCCACAACATGGAATGCTACGCAGTACAACAGCGATGGCAATACGGTCATGGTCAATCCGCTGAGCAATCCCTTCCCGAACGGTATTGTGAGGCCCCAGGGAGCGGCACTTGGTGCAGCAACGAATATCGGCGTTGGATTGAGCACTGTGATCAGTAATCCACGCACCCTCACGACTTACAACTTCAACTTCGGCATCGAACAGCAATTGCCCGGACGCACGGTCTTCACGCTCGCTTACGTTGGCAGCCGCGGTCTGTTCCTTCCGCTTGGCTCTGTCGACTTTAATCAGTTGCCCATCGCAACCATCGCGCAGTACGGCACTGCACTGTGCGTCGATGGAAGTGCCGGTTGCCAGACTGTTCCGAATACTCTGGGCCCGGTGTTACCCGCAACGAACCCCTACTATGGTTCGCCGGATGTCCCGCTTTGGCTCTCATTGCTGAAGTATCCGCAGTTCAACAATGGATCGTTCGGCAGCGGCGTTACCGTGAATGGTTATCCCGGCGGCGACTCGAGCTTCAACTCCCTGCAAACGAAGCTTGAGAAGCGTCTGAGCAACGGCTTCACGACGATCACGAGCTTCACATGGGGCAAGATCATGACGAATGACAGCCAGTCGCCGCTCGGCTTCGTGGGCTATCACTCCGCCGGCCCGCAGGACTGGCGTGACCTTCGGCTCGAGCGCTCTGTTGCCTCGCAGGACGTCAAGCTGCAGTTCAACACACAGCTCTCCTATGACCTGCCGATCGGCAAGGGTAAGCTGGTCCAGTTGCATGGAGTCGCTGACTCCCTCGCAGGTGGGTGGACTCTGAACGGCATTGTGTATCTCAGCAGTGGCGTCCCAATCGCATCCCCTACTGGTACCGGCAACCCGTACTTCAACCAGCGTGTGAACCTGGTGTGCGACGCGAATCGCGGGGCAACTCACACTGCGGAACAGTGGTTTAGTCCGTCTTGCTTTTCACAACCTTCCACGCAGTTCGCCGCCGGTACCGCGCCGGCGTATCTCTCCAACGTCCGCACGGATGGCGCGCACAATCTGGATGCTTCCATCTACAAGACCTTTACGTTACCGCATGAGAACACAATCCGCCTTGAGGTGGCTGGCTACAACGTAACGAACACGGTTCAGTATGCGTATCCGAACGTCTTCTGGAATCCGGATGCTGTTAACGATCCGACTGTGCTGGCTGGTTTTGGCCAAGTGACCAGCGCGGCGAATACGCCAAGGCAGTTCCAGTTCGGAGCGCGTTTCAACTTCTGAGGCGGAGAGTACAGGCCCATCATGAACAAGCGGTAGCCGATGTATATGGACTACCGCTTTTGCGGTTACGGTGTGGCGTTCTGGCTGTGGAGCCTTTCGTGCGCGAGTTCGTGCACAAGGGCTAAACTCTCCAGCCGGTTACTGACCGGGCCGTTTTGGACGAGTCGATGTGTTTAGGAGTTCTGGATGGAACTGCTGCAGCCAATCTTCAACGGTATGGCGCAAATCCTGTGCTGTTGCGAGAATCTGTTCGAGGTCTTGATTCGAGATGGAACCCGCAGAGTCATAGCTCGCGCTATTACGCTTTTTCGAGAACACCACAAGTTTGCGGCGCAGCTGGCTGTCTGCGTTCACTGTGAACTCAAGCGTCTCGAGAATGCGCGTGTGATGACCTGACTGTGTTGCCGCCCGGTATCCGCTTGCGCGCAAGGCTGTATTCGCAAGCGCCAGGATTGCGTTAAATGTGGTGTAGAACCGGAGATCGTCCGAGATCTCTTCTACGGCCGCATCGCCCATAGAGCGTGACACGATACCAAGTTGATCCGCGATCTCTTGGGGGCTCGTGGCTTCACGTCGCAGCCACGCATTCTCAACGTATCTCTCTAAAGTCATTTTCACTCCCGATCAAAAAGACTAGCGACGCACTCTGAAGAGCCTTGAGAAAGTGATTGCCAGTGTGGATCCTTGTTCGAACTTCCTGCCGAGCAAAAACCGTTGGATTGACCGGTCGGCCCAACTTCTTTTCTACGGATGTGAGGGAGTGAAGCAGGTCATCCAGGGTCACTTCTCCTATAACCATTAGATCGATGTCGCTTTCAGCTTTCTCTTCGCCGCGAGCAAAAGAACCGTAAACAAACGCGAACTCGATCTCCTGAGCAAACGGAGCTATTGACTCCGACAGTATGGAAAACACTCCCGTCGTCTTTGCGAGCAAAGAATGAAGTTCTGGAAAGATTGGGTGTCTTGAATTGGCTTGGTAAAGGACTTGATTCTCCCGACTACTGCGGACGATTAGCCCAGCGGACGCGAGGGTAAGCAGTTCACGTTGGACCGTTCCTGCGCTGCCGTGAATATGTCTAGCAAGCTGCCGGGCAAAGAAATGCGTGTCCGGCTTGGAGTAAAGAGTAGCGAGAAGCCTGCTCCTCGTTTTTCCGAACAACAAATCCCCGAGTGCTGAAGCTTCCGTACTCATTATGAGAACGATTGTACTCATTTGGAGTACCGCGAGCCAAGTCTTTGTAGCGGGGATGGAAGAGACGCCGAGGTATCGTAATAGGGTATACCCAAGTGTGACGTAACAATAGCGCCAGAAAAGCGTCTCATACGGATCGGTTTCCGCATTCTGATACGCCCCCCGCGGCAAGTCCTAGACCCTAGTGATACGTCAAACAGCATCGCTTCCCCATGTCGGCTCCAGCTTTCGCTGAGTTCGCCTGCGGCCGGCGCCACAAGCCCTTCACGCTTCTGCGGATAGGCTAGAGGTCTATGAGCGCCATCAGCGGTAAGAAGGTCGCCATTGTGGGCGGAGGGCCAGGAGGCCTTACGCTAGCCCGGCTGCTCCAGGAAGGCGGAGCGAGCGTGTCGGTGTACGAACGTGACCAGAGCCGGAGTGCGCGGGTGCAGGGCAGCGCGTTGGACCTCCACGAAGACTCTGGTCTGGCCGCATTGGAGGCGGCCGGCCTGATGGATGCGTTCTGGGCCAACCACCGTCCGGACCTGGATCGCCTTCGCCTGACCAACGAGAAGGGAACCGTTCTCCACGATCATCCCCGCCAGTTGTCCGGCGCAGGACAGCGCCCTGAGATCGAACGTGGACCGCTGCGGGATCTTCTGCTGGATTCACTCCGGCCTGGCACGGTGCAATGGGACTGCAAGCTGAAGTCTGCAGCGTTGGACGGAGAGCAGGTGCTCCTCCATTTTGGGAACGGCGAGACCGCTGTTGCCGATATCGCGATCGGTAGCGACGGCGCGAACTCCCGCCTGCGTGAGCTGGTCACGCCGATTCGACCGGAGTACGTTGGCGTGGCACTCGTAGAGGGGCTGGTTCCTGCGGCGCAGCAGACCATACCGGAACTGTGGGAACTCCTCGGGGGATCGGCTTTGATCGCTCTCGGATACGAGAGAACCATCGGCATGGGGACTAAGCCGGACGGCAGTGTGCTGCTGTATGCAGGATTGAAGACGCACGACACATCCGTGAGACGGAGCCTTGAGGAAGCCAGCGGGGGAGAGCAGCGTGTTGCGTGGTTCCGTGCCAACTTCGAAGGTTGGAGCGAGATCTGGGAACCGCTTTTCCGGGAAGCCGTGTCGACGGTCTGGCGGCCGCTCCTGGTCTGTCCGGCAGATCAGCACTGGACGCCAAGGCCCAACGTCACTCTCATCGGGGATGCCGCACACGTCATGCCACCCTACGCAGGGGAAGGCGTCAACATGGCGATGCTGGATGCCCTGGTGCTGTCGAAGCTGCTGCTCGCCGACGAGACTCCCGCCGCCGCGATCGCTGCGTATGAGGCGGAGATGTTTGCGCGCATGAGGCAGATGTCGGCTGACACGATGGTGAACACCGAGATGTTCTATGCACCGGATGCCTGCGACCGGGTTGTGGCTTTGTTTCGCAGCTTCGGGAGCACCGAGTCGATGCCACCGCTTTCGGAAGCTTGATTCGAAACGGTATGTTTTAGAGAGCACTGATGGTGGGCTCGTTTGCGAGGAGAGCGCCGCTGAGTCGCTGCAGAAGCACACGTTGCTCTTCGCGGATGAGCGACCGCGCATCCGCTAAGCTGAACCAACCGCCGCGATTCACTTCTGGGATGGTGATCTCCTGTCCGGAGCGAGGTGGCCAGACAACGCTGCAGGTGTTGCTTACCAGGTCAGCAGGATCACAGTCCCCTTCGAAGGCCCACACAAAAGTCGTCTTGCCGCTCTTCTG
>JGI2924J29684_1078048_pt1 | contig 29200 bp, 27 predicted proteins | sample BenlonsequencITS_FD_29684 | JGI IMG/M metagenome (IMG submission 29684)
TCTCTCTCTCTCTCTCTCTCTCTCTCTCTCTCTCTCTCTCTCTCTCTCTCTCTCTCTCTTTTTAACTCACTCCCGTCACGGACGCTCCGTCGGTTCCAACACTTCGATCGGCACGAACACTTCGATCGGCACGACCACTCCCGCACACGCAAAGCACACCGCACAGAAAGTTTTGGCGTGCGGGTTTTGCTGGCGGTATCGCTTTGCATTCGAAGCAGCAAGTGGGAAAGTCGTCCAACCCCTACTATCGGACGACCGATATGCCAGAAACGATCACTGTCGAAGGAATGACGTGCGGACACTGTGAACAGACGGTCGAATCGGCGCTCGAAGACGTCGACGGCGTCACGACGGCGACCGCAGACCGTGAGGCGGAGTCGGCCACCGTCGAGGGAGATGTCGATCCGACCGCGCTCGTCACTGCAGTCGACGACGCGGGCTACGACGCGTCCGAGTAGGGCCGTTCACTATCCACTCTCTGTCTACCGACGGGTGACGAGGTTGTCCCGGTACGCTCCCGGGCGACAGTCGACCCGCTTCGACTGTGTCGATGGGACTCAGGCGTCCGAGTCACCGAGCGACTCGTCGATCGTCTCGACGACGCGCTCGTATCGCTCGTGTACTTCCTTCCCGATCGCGTCCAGTTCGGACGACTCGGCGAGGTCGAGGAGTGGTATCGCGTCGACCGCGTTCACCGCGATCGCTCCTTCGTCGGTCTCGTAGACCACGACGTTGCATGGCAACAGTGCGCCGAGTTCGATCTCCTCGCCGAGTGCTTCGTGTGCGAGTCCGGGGTTGCAGGCGCCGAGAATGCGGTACTGTCGGAACTCCTCGTCGAGTTTTTCCGCAAACGTCGCCTGGACGTCGACGTCGGTGAGGACGCCGAACCCCTCGTCTTCGAGCGCGTCGATCGTCTCGTCGACGACCTCGTCGAACGATCCTCGAACAGTCGTCTGTATTGTATATACCATACAAGATAGTGCGTGCGGACGGCCTTAACGATGTGTGGTCCGGATTGCCTGCCGAGCCATCCGACAGCAGACGGGCCTGGATGGTTCCTCGGGGATTGGACACGGTTAATTCGTCGAGCGGTGGGTCGGCTAACACGCCCAGAAGTGGACCGGGTTATACGCCGAGAGCGGCGAATCGATTCCGACTCGCGTTCGTGTTTCATGCACGATTCTCCTCGAAACCCGCATTTATCCCCTCCTGGTCAGTGTACTCGGCTATGACGTTCAGTCTCTGCGTTGGCGAGCACTACGAGGACGACGAGGGCAACGAGCAGCATCGCTTCGGCGTGGCGGTGACGACACGGCTTCCCGCAGTGGGAACCCTTTGCCCGTTCGTGAGCGAGAACGGCGCCATCGCCACTCAGAGTCTGGTGAACGTCGACCTCGGGCAGGACGGCATCGCCTACGTCGACGACGGACTGGCCGTCGACGACGCACTCTCGGCGTTGCTCGCCGCGGATGACGGCGCACCCCAGCGTCAGCTCCACGGCGTGGACGCCGATTCGACGTTCGTCTTCTCCGGCGACGAGTGCAAACCCTGGTACGGCCACCGCGAGGGCGACCGCTACACCGTCGCCGGCAACCTCCTCACGGGTGAATCGGTGATCGAGTCCGTCGCCGAGACGTACGAGGCCCAGCGCGACGAGGACCGTCCGCTCGCCGAACGCCTGATCGACGCCCTCGAAGCCGGGCAGGCCGAGGGCGGCGACAAGCGGGCGGACCTCGAGGTGCAAAGTGCGGCCCTGCTCGTCGCGGATACCCAGGAGTACGCAGTCGAACCGTCGTACAACGACCTCCGGGAGGACGCCTCGCGCGAGCCGATCGCGGACCTGCGAGAAACGTACGAACTCGCCGTCGAAGGCCACGAAGCGCTGCTGGAACGGTACGAGGACGCCTACGAGGAGGACTCGATGGACGACGTGTCGTCGGCGGAGTAACACGCCCGCTCGAGCGCAGCCACTGATTGTTCACCTGTTGACTGATTGCTCATCTGCTGACTGGCCGCTCACCCGCTGAACGTGTACAGGTCGTCGCCGACGAAGTGAAGCGAGTCGATCACCTTGCCGGAGTCGCCGAGCAGGTCGTCACTATCGACGCGCGAGCGACCGACGGCAAGCACCTTCTCGTGGGACTCCTCGGCGATCAGAACGAGATCTCCCTCGGCGACGTCGCCGCGGACGTCGGCGATACCGGGCCGCATCACGTCGGCGCCGTCGCTGACGAACGAGACGGCCCCGGCGTCGACGATCACGAGCCGATCGGACGGCTCGGTGGCGTTGGCCCCGCGGACGGTCAGGAACGGTTCCTCGTCGAAGTACGCGACCAGCGGTTCGCCATCGACGAGGACGACCTCCCAGTCTGAATCTTCGAACTCGACCAGTTCGTAGGCGTCCCCGTCCAGATCGACGCCGAGGCGGTCACCGACGGCCGTCTCGACCGCCGAGACGTCGTCGCTTCGGAGGTGGTGGCGCGATTTCACCTGCATACTCGCCCCTTCCGTGCGCGCCCATTTAACGGGTGAGGTTCGCCCCGAATCGGGCGGTCTCGCCGAGTGTGTCTCCGGACGAGCTTTTCGTCGCTCGGGGTCGAGAGAGGCGTATGGTCGCTCTCCTCGGTGGCGACGGCACCGACCGCATCGAGGCGCTGACCGACGGGGTACTCGCCATCGTGCTCACGCTGCTCGTCTTGCAGTTCGAGGTGCCGGACGTGGCGCCGTCAGCGCTGCCCGCGGCGCTGGCCGACCAGGAGACGCTGGTCGTCAGTTACGTGCTGAGTTTCGCCATCGTTGGCCTCTACTGGACGATCCACCACAGTCTCTTTCGGGATATCGTCGAACACGATCGCCTCCTCCTGTGGCTCAACCTCTGCTTCTTGCTCTCGATCTCGTTTCTCCCGTACCCGACGGAGGTGCTGGGTACGTACGGGACGACGTTCGCCTGGATCTTGTACGCCGTGAACCTCTCGCTGGTCGGCATCACGCTGACCGCCGTCTGGGCGTACGCCGCCCACGCCGGGTTCACGTCCGACCGGATCGACGCCCGTCTCGCTCGCCTGATCACGATTCGCGGGCTCATCTCGCCGGCGACGTTCACCCTCTCGATCGCCGTCGCAACGGTGAACCTCTCGATCGCGTACGTCGTTCCCCTCCTCATCGCGCCGCTTCAACTGCTCTGGGTCCGGTACTACGGGCGCGCGACCGAAGCGCTGGAACGGTGAGGATCGAGCCGCCACTGTCTCCAGCTGGTCTGTCCTGGATCGCCGCGGAGAGGGAGTTGGTGGGTCGCCCGCGTCGGGCAAACTACTATTCCGGCACCCGTGGTAGCCCGGCATCCGACACCCGAATGGCCACCGAGTACGTCTTTATCAGCGACCTTCACATGGGTGGCGAGGAGCAACTCACCACGCTCGACTGCGAGGCGGAACTCGTCTCGTTTCTGGCTGACCTCGAGGAATGCGGTGGCGACGTCGAACTGATCATCAACGGCGACGCGTTCGGCCTCTGGGAGTACGATGACGTGTCGGACCGGCCCGATACCGCGTCGGGTCCCACGAAACTCGATCGAGTGATCGAAGACCATCCGCGTGTGTTCGAACAGTTTCGCGCGACCGGCGAGGCGATCGATATCACGCTCATTCCGGGCAACCACGATTACGATCTCGCGTGCTCTCAGTCCCACGTCGATCGGCTCGCTGCGTACAACATCTCGCTGGAGCCGGCGATCGCCATCACACGGGAGGTGGGTGATGCCAGAATCTGGATCGAACACGGCCAGCAACACGACTCGAACAATCGAATGCCGGACTGGGGCAATCCGGACGCGCTGCCGGTTGGGTACTTCGTCGTCCAGCGGATCGTCGACGCTGCGGGCCGCTACTCGGATCGTGCCAGGGGCAACTGGCTCCGGGACATCCAGTCGGTCACCCCGATGGAGGAGATCCCGCGCTGGCTCTTCTCGAACTACTTCTACCGGGAGATGAGTCCGGTCCTGCGGGCGATCGTCGTCCCGCTGTTGGTGTTTTTCAACATCACGATGGTGTACCTGGTCGGGACCGTCTTGGAGAGCGCCGGTCTCGTCCCGCGGTGGCTGTTCACCGACAACCCCGTCGTTAACGCCCTCGGCGTCGCCGACATCGTCCTCGAACTCATCATCGCTATCAACGTCGTGATCGTCGCGATCTTGCTGTTGCTCGCGGTCCCGTTGTGGTTTTTCAGACGCGATCTCAAACACACGCTCGGGCGATTCGGCGTCATGCTGTCCGGTGTTCGCGTCGGCCAGGGGGACGAACCGTTCCTGAACGCCGCGCGAGATGTCTTCGAATCTCACCCGGACGTCGCCGTTTTCGTCTACGGGCACACCCACCGCGCGTCGCTCACCCGGTGGGGCGATCGCGTCGTCGTCAACACCGGTACCTGGTTGAAGAAACTCCAACACGTGGAGACGTGGTTTGCTCGCCTTCCCGGCATCTACTACCCGACGTTTCGGCTAACCGCGGTTCACATTGCCGCGGAGGACGACCGGATCGTCGTCGAGTTCGACGAGATCGAACGGGACGATTCGGCGGATCTCACACGATTTCAGCGACTCGTTGCCCGCCACCCACCGGCCACGAATCCGATTCCCGCCCGAACGGTGATCGACCCCGACGGTCCCCTCGACGTACCGACTGAGGAGGACGAGTGAGCGCGATCCCGACGACCCCCTCGACGTGCCGCCCGAGGAGGACGAGTGAGCGCGATCCCGACGCGACGTGCTGAACGGCCGCAGCCGAGAGAACCGGGACGATGCGGCGTTCCGACCGTGACTGGCCGGGTGACCACACGCCGGCTCCCGAGAAGATGGGCCCCTCGCAATCAGTGGGCTGCCCGATGGTCTAGAGGTCGGTTCGGTCGAAGCGCAGGTAGCCAGCGAGGGGAAGCAGGACGATCCAGGCGAGCAGGACGACTGCAGCGAATTCGACGCCGGAACCGCTCCCTGCTAGCGCGATCGACTCGGCGGTCGATTCGGGAAGCATCCACACGAAAATCTCTTCGACGGCCAGGTTCGGCGACAGCGTCAGGACGTACTCCGTCCACCACGGCGAGGTGGCTGGCCGCTCGAATCCATTTAGCAGGTACGCGAGGCCCGAGGGAACGATTCGCCAGGCGAGGACGAACATGAGGTAGACGCTGAAGGTGGCGACCGAGGCCCACGATGGCGAGCGAACGCTCGCCGAGATGGTGATCCCGGCGGCCGTGTAGGCCAGTGCGAGCACGAGCGAGACGAACAGGAACGCCATGTAGGCCGCTCCAAGAACCGTCGCTCCCATGAGGACGACGACCATTCCACAGGCCCAGAGGCCGGCGACGATCACGGTCGCGACGACCAGAAATCGGCCGACGTACCCGCCGAGGACGAGGTCTCGACGGTGGTGGGGAAATCCAAGCAGGAGTTCCAGCTGGCCGTTGTGCCGGCGCTTGACGATGGTCTCGTAGGAGAGCATGAGCGCGACGGCTGGGATGATGTACGTGCCGAGCATTCCGATCAGCATGACCAACTCGTTCGGTGAGCCGAATCCATCGTTCACCGAGTTCGCGTGGATGTAGCCGAGCAGGCCGAACATCGCGGCGAACAGGACGGCCATTCCGTAGAGCTGGCGATTCCGCCGGAGGTCGCCGATCTCCTTCTGGGCGATCAGCGTCCAGCTCATCGATCTCCCTCCGTGTAGGAGACGAAGAGGTCCTCGAGCGACGTCTCCTCGGTGGTGAAGTCGCGGATCACCAGGCCGGCGTCACGCAGTTCGTCGAGGACGCCCAGCTTCGCCTCGCGGCGGCAGGTGACGACCAGTTCGTCGCTGCGCCGGCTGACGGCGTCGACTCCATCGATCGACTCGACGACGGCGACGGGATCGGCGACGGATCCCTGGCTCGGATTCGCAGGAGTCCGTTGGCCCGATCCCCTGGTCGACGACCCGGCAGTCTCACTGTGGCTTCCAGTCGCCTCCGCCGTAGCGGTCCCACCGGGGCTCCCGGTTGACTCGGCCAGACTACCCGCATCGGGTTCGAGCGTCACGGTCAGTTCACCGGTCGCGCCGACGCCGTCGCGGAGGCCGTCGATCGTGTCCACGGTGAGAAGTTGTCCGTCGCTCAAGATGCCGACGCGGTCGGCGACCGCCTCGACCTGTTCTAAGATGTGACTCGAGAAGAACACCGTCGCGCCCCGGTCGCACTCCTCGCGCACGATCTCGCGCATCGTCCGGACGCCGTGGGGGTCGAGCCCCGTCGACGGTTCGTCGAGGATGAGCAGGTCCGGTTCGCCGACGAGCGCCGTCGCGAGGGTGAGGCGCTGGGCCATTCCCTTCGAGTACCCCGTCGCCAGGCGATCGGCGGCGTGGGCCACGTCGACGCGTTCGAGCAACTCGTCGGGATCGTCGTCGGCCGCGTTCGCCTCGATGGCGTACTCGACGTGCTGGCGCCCGGTCATCGTCTCGAAGGGGGCGAATCCCTCGGGGAGGACGCCGGTCTCGCGCCGGACGGCGACGGGATCGGTCGCCACGTCGTGGCCGAGGACTTCGACGCGACCGTCGGTCGGGTGCGTATAGCGCAGGAGGATATCGATCGTCGTCGACTTACCGGCCCCGTTTGGACCGAGGAAGCCGAAGACCTCGCCGCGCTCGACAGTGAGGTCGATGCCGCGGAGGGCGGCGACGTCACCGTAGCGCTTCGTGACGCCGCTGAGTTGGATGGCGGCCATGGCTGGCGGTTTCCAGGCCCAACGTGTAAACGTTGCCATCAGTCTCTGTCGCCATCGTGAGTCGGCGAGGGTCCGGGTCCCGACACGACTTTCACCCGGTCGCTCCAAGGAGGGGCTATGAGCGACGACGCACCGGTCGGCGAGGAGACGCCGGCCACAGACGATGCCGAGGAAGCGCCCGCCGATCAGGCGGCGGACGACGCCCAGGCCGAAGCCGGCACGGCCGAGGGGCAGGGTCCCGTCCTGATCGACGAGGAGTTGGCGCGCCACCTGGCAAACAAGCGCGACGACCTCTTCGAGAAGTTCGAGATCCGCGACGAGTTCCCCGAAGCGGTCCATCGAGAGGCCGAAGAGCTGACTGGCGACGTCCAGAACGACATCGACGAGGCGATCGACGACCGTCGGGACTTACGCGACCTGACGACGTGGACGACGGACCCGATCGACGCCCAGGACTTCGACGACGCCATCTCCGTCGAGGAGCGCGAGGACGAGTACATCCTCTGGGTGCACATCGCGGACGTCACCCACTACGTCCACCCCGAGTCGGCAATGTGGGCCGAGGCCGTCGAGCGCGGGAACACGGTCTACCTGCCGGGGTACACCATCCACATGCTGCCGCCGATCCTCGCGGAGTCGGTCTGCTCGCTCGTTCCCAACGAGGAGCGCTTCGCCCACACGGTCGAGATGCACTTGGACAAGGAGCACCTCGGCTACGAGTCGATCGACATCTACAAGTCCGTCATCGAGTCCGACGAGCGGCTCACCTACAGTCAGGCCGAGAACCGACTCGACGACCCGGACGCGCCGCTGCACGAGGAGAACGCGCTCGTCTACGAACTCGCCGACCAGATGCACGAACAGCGCAAGGAGGACGGCTCACTCGTCCTCAACCCCTCGCGCGATCGCGCCCACACCATCATCGAGGAGTGCATGTTGAAGGCCAACAAGGCCGTCACGCACACGCTCATGTGGGACCGCGGCGTGGAAGCGATGTACCGCGTTCACCCACAGCCGAGCCCCGACGAGTGGTCGAAGGCGCTCCAGGAGATCCAGGAACTCGACGGCGTCTCGATCCCCGGCGACAAGTGGGACGACCCGCGAAAGGCCGTCAACGCCACCTTAGAGGAGGCGCCCGGCCGCCAGCTCGACAAGATCCAGTGGGCCGTGATGAAGGTGATGCCCCGCGCGAAGTACATGAACGACCCCTTCGGCGGTCACCACGCGCTCAACTTCGAGATCTACGGCCACTTCACCAGTCCCATCCGCCGGCTTAGTGACCTGATCAATCACTGGATCGTCTACCAGAACGACGTCCCGGAGAACCTCGTCGCGCTCTGTGACCGCGCCAGCGACAAACAGAAGGACGCCGAACAGTGCGAGCGCGAGTACAAACAGTTCCTCCAGGAGGTCGGCCTGGACCCGATGGCGGTCAACAACCGCGGAATCGAGGTCGTGGACGCAGAAGACGCGGAGACGACGATCTAATTACAGTTCAGCTGGTCGATATGATAGCAGTAGCAGGCGTTCTTTGTCACCATTCGCGAGTTTCTCCACCCAGCGTCGAATCTCAATATAGACGGCTCCTGCCGATTATGCCCCTTCGATCGGGTTCGCCTCGATGACGTCTTCGCTCGTGACTGTGATGGTAAACCCTTCATATTCGAACGAAATGTTGTCGCAGGTTCCGAAACCGGTCGCTGATTCGGTCGCCAGTTTATCGAGTGCGTCCGTCTCGATGACGGACTGCAGCGGTGTCAAACTTCGTGGCGCTCTGTCGAGTGCGGTCGCAACGACCGAGACGATCGCCAAACTCGTCGAGTCACGGGTGTTGTCGTACGTCGCCTGGAACGAGTCAGTTTCTCCATCGAATTCGATCGGACTCAGTGATTCGGTGATCTCCGGATTTGCAGGTATCGAGCAAAATTGGTCCATCATCAACTAGAGTCCGTCGACGGGGTAGAGGGTGGCTTTTGCTCACGCAATACGTTTTTATATGGGGTGGCGACAGCTACTCGTCGGGAGTGATGAGGCTGCTCGCGACGAGGCGTCGCATGCCGCGTTGCAACCGTGATGAGACCGCCTGGCGGGTGATGCCGAGCTCTGCTGCGAGATCGGCCTGCGTCGCGTCTCGTGGCGAGTCGAAGTAGCCACTCGAATACGCCAATTCCAGCGCGTTTCGTTGCCCGTCGGTCAGATCGTACTCCCGGTCGGACTTGAGCGATGAGATGGCATGGAGTTCGGTCAGCTCGATCGGGATATCGTGGTCCTGGCAGTACGTCTGAAAAGCGGAGAGATCCTGTTGTTCGCTCGCACGGAGTTCGAAGGTCCACCGCTCTTCGGTGCCGATGCCGGAAAGGAGCGTCATATCGGTGTTGACGATCGCCGTGAGAATACTCTCGTGGGCGAGGTTCCAGTCGATACGGACGAACATCTGTTTCTCCACTTTGTCGATCACTTTGATCTGATCGATCCCGATATCCTCGCTCAAATCGGTCGTGAGCTTGTCGGTGTCGTCTGCGGAAATCCAGAAGTACGGGATGACAGCCTCACCTGTCGGCACCACACGGTCTAACTCGATCGTGACGTCCGTCAATTGCTCAAAGACAGCATTCAACGGGAAGTCTGCTCGCTGGAGGGTGAATGCGGCTTCGATAGCCATACTAGCTGGCTAGGGAGCCATCCCTTTGGGTTAGTCGCCCGTCTGTCCCTCCGAACCCTTCTAACGGTCGGTCAGTCTCGGTTCGGTACTTGTCACGAGGCGCTATCGGGGACTTGTCGACGTGATACGTGCGTCGACGAAGTATCGGCCGGTTTAGTCCTCACCGAAAGCGACTCGACAGCGAAGTGACGCCCGTCGCTTCCGCAGCGATGACGACTCCGACCATACTCACCCAACTTCCCCAGACGATACTTCCTGTTCCCGAGTTAGAAATGGCGAGGTCCACACCACCGAAGACGAAGAATGCTGCAAGTACCAGGTACACAACCGTTGCCACCGTCCCGAGCATCGCCTCTCTCGTTGCGGCATAGACGGTGGCGTAGAGTACTTCCTGGTCGATACCAGGGGCCGCACCACCATCGGTGGCCGTTTCCTCTGTCGCGTCCATAGCCGTGTCTTTCCTGACTATGAGTATATACTTTGGCCGCCGAAATCGATCGGCAACGTATCGTTTCGGTTCCCACCCTTCGCTCGTCCAAACCGGCACCGCTCCGCTCTATTCCGAGCGACGACAGGCGAAGGCGACGACTTCTGGAGTACTATCCCATCAGCCGCCTGTCTTCACTCCCACCGGACGGTGGCGTGGTCGGCGATGGTTGAGTCACTCGAAAGAATCGCGTCCGTGTCGAGCCGGTCGTGGCTGGCAACGATCATTGCGTCGTGGATAGACAGGTGTGGAACGTGCGGAGCCAGTACTGAGAGCTCGTCACTATCGTGATCGACGACGGTGAGTGGGAGATCGGTTTCGAGTCGATCGACGATTGCCGTCGCATCGGCTTCGACAGGAACGCCCGCGATTTCCTCGCGCTTGTGAATTCGATACATAGACTCGATCGCAGCGATCGTCGGCAGGTAGAGCGTTGCGTCGCCGGACTCCGCTTGGCGGAATATCTCGTCAACGGTCGGCGGAAGGCTGTCGACGAGGTAGCGGATGAACGCGACGGCGTCGACGGTGTACCGACTCATTCCGTCCACTCGCTATCGCGTCGGTCTCGTATTTCCTCGGCCAGGGTCGCAGCGACGGCTTCGCGTTCCTCCTCGGTCGTGTCGTCCGGAACGAGCATGCCGCGACCGCTCGACGGTTCTCGTTTTTTCAGGACGATCCCGTCGTCGGATTCCCACCAGACGACCTGATCACCCGGCTCGATATCGAACTTCTCGCGGAGCGACTGCGGGATCGTCGCCTGTCCCTTCTGACTGACGCGAGTCGTTTCGGCCATGCGTAGTATTACTGGCTGTAAAACTTAACGCTTACTCCGTTCCACGGCGATGGAACGCTACGACAACTCCTTCTCGTAGATGTACTCACGAACCCCGCCGTCGCCGAGGACGCTCTCCTGTTCACCTACCCGCGCGAATCCGGTAGCCTCGTAGAAGGAGACGCCGACGTCGTTGTCGGCGAGTACTTCGAGCCACAGCGTCTCGAAGTGCGGACCGAGTTCGCGTTCGACCCGTTCGAGGAGGCGACTTCCCACACCCTCGCCCCAGACATCCGGCCGTGCGTAGATCCGCGAGAGCTTCGCCGTGCCTGCGAGGTCCGGGTGCGGGCCGGCGTGGGCGAAGCCGACGATTTCTGACTCGGTTTTCGCCGACTCGTCGTTGTCTGTACCGGATCGAGCGCTGTCGGCGTGGGCGGCGTCGGGTGAATCCACTCGCTCGAAGACGAGGAACGTCGCGTCGTCCCGGCCGGCGGCGTCCGTGATCTGGTCGGCGAGCGAATCGAGTGCGTACCACCGGTCGATCGTTCGGTCGACCGTCTCGGCGCCGATTACCTCGTCGTAGGCGGCGTGCCAGCTCTCGCGGGCGACGGCCTGCACGACCGCCCCGTCGTCCGGGCGGGCCGCACGGACAGGTTCAGTCACACACTTCGATCCGCACGGCGGGGGAAAAAGCGTTCGCTCGGAAGTAGTGGGGTGTCGTCTCGTCTGTAAGGAGGGCTGTTCGAGTTGCGATCGACCGGATCGATTCCGATCGCGACGATCGATTCGTGCCGGCCGTTGGGGTCAACCGACGCGAATCGTGTTATCGAAGCCGTGCACCGACGGCGGTGAGCAGGCCGAACAGTGCGGCGATCGGCCCGAAGCCGGGCAGCGAGTCGGCGCCGGGGATCGAACTGTCGCCCTCGGAGTCGTCTGCGTTCTCACCGGACATGGTCATCGTCCGCTCGGAGAAGTGGTCGATGGCGACGGCGACCGTCGCTTCCCCCTGGGCCTCGTTCGTCGAGGTGACCATGTAGCGCGGCTCTTCGCCGGCCGCACCGGCTTCGAGCTCGGACATCGAACTGGCCTCGGCGGCCGCCTCGCCGTCGACGGCGACGGAGAGGTTCTCGACGGAGCCGACGGCTTCCTCGGAGACGGTCGTCAGGACGACCGTTCCTTCGCTAACCGATCGGTCGATCGTGACCTCGACCTGGTTTGCCGTCTCGGTGCTGACTTCCGTCGTCGTCTCTTCGCTGTACGTGACCGTCTCGCTCACGAGCTCGCCATCTCGCTGCTCGACGGCGAGTTCGGCCGCGGCCGAACCGTTCGCGATGAGGGCCTCTTCGGCTTTCGCCTGTTCGTCTCGGTCGCCCTCCGCGTACGAGCGGAAGACGAGTTTCGCGTCGCTCGAGAGGTCGGCGGCGACGTTGCCGTCTTCGTTGACGGCGACGTCACCGTCACCGACGACGATGAACGCGCCATCGCGTTCACCCGAATCGACGACGACGACGGTGTCGCCCTCGACCGACGCCGACGCGTCGTTAGCGAGGTCGGCCTCGACGACCTGCGAACTGTCGCCAGCAGCAACGACGAGGTGGCCCTGTTGCGTGTCGTGCGCGGACACTTCGGCGCCGCTCTGGGCGCTGATCGTCGCACGGGTCTGGGTCTGGGCGGCCAGCGAGAGGCCAGTCCCATCGATATCCATCATCGTGCGGAGATCGATGTCTCCACCGAGTCCGGCGTCGGACTGGGACTGGACGCGGACGTCGCTGAACGTCTGTTCACCGTCGACGCTGAAGTCGGTGATCGCGTTCCCGTCGACGGCGAAGTCGACGTGCGCGCCCGCATAGCTCTCGTTGCCCGATTCCTGTGCTGTTACGGTTCCCGGGACGGCCATTACGAGGAGGCTCGTCACCAGGAGGAGACTCATCACGGCGGCGCGTATTCGAGTCATTGCACTCGCCACTGCACACGTGACGGAAAAACCCCTTCTGGCAAACCCGTCCAAACGTCACGAATCGAGGCGGCATCCGGCAGGTGAAACGATCTGACCGGTGCCGTCGTCCGTCACCGCGAGACGGCCGAGGCTCCGTCGGAGACGACGGATTCGACCTCCGACAGCGAGAGACGAGCGACGTCACCCGGGATCGTCCGCTTGATCGCGGCGGTCGCGGCGGCGTACTCGAGCGAGCGCTGCACGTCGTTGCCGGCGAGCCGGCGGGCGAGGAAGGCGCCGGTGAACGCGTCGCCCGCGCCGATCGGCTCGATCGTGTCGGTCTCGAACGCGTCCTGATCGTGGACGACGCTGTCGTGCCAGGCGAGCGCGCCCTGACTCCCGCGCGTCACGACGACCGTCGTGAAGTCGAACTGCGAGGCGAGCTTGTGGGCGAGCTGGCGATGGTCGCCCTCGAACCCCAGGACGGTCTTGGCGTCGCGTGCGGCGATGATCAGCACGTCGATACCCGGGAACAGCGCGGTCAACGCCTCCTGTGCCTGTTGTGGGGACCAGAGCTTCCGCCGGTAGTTGACGTCGAGGGCGGTCGTCGTCCCGGCCTTCCGGGCCGTCTGCAGGAGGTGTTTCGTCGTTTCTCGCAGCTCCGGCGAGAGCGCCGGCGTGATACCCGACGTGAAGAAGACGCGGGCGTCGCGGATCTGGTCGAGATTGAGTTCGTCGGGCGTCGCGGTGGTGACCGCGCTCCCTTCGCGGTCGTAGACGACGTTCGAGCCGCGGGGGTCGCCGCCCGTCTCGAGGTAGTAGGTGCCGACCCGGCCAGACCGACTCCAGGCGACGTCGGTCCGGATGCCGTACTGGCGCAGTTCGCCGACGACGCGCTTGCCGAGCGGCGTCTCCGGGAGTTTCGACAACCAGGTCGAGACGGCGCCGAGGCGCTCCGCCGCGACGGCGACGTTGCTCTCGGAGCCTGCCGCCTGCACCTCGAAGGAGGTCGCCGCCTCGAGCCGGTTGTCCCCCGGCGGCGAGAGCCGGAGTAACGACTCGCCGAAGGTGACGAGATCGCTCATCGCGCCCTCCGTGCCCCGCCGCGGGGCACCGTCGTTCGCGTGTGGTGGTCGCTCATAGGCGGTGACACGCGAGGACGTGTCATAAGTGGTGGCCTTCCTGTACCGTCGGCACGGTCGGATAGCCGCCCTTGTGCCGGTTCAACGACCCCTATCTCCCGGTGACTGTCTGGTGGTAGCACGTGTCTACTCCGCCCTCGCGGTCGATATGGCACGCCGGCTGCCGATTCGCGTCTCACGTCGCAGTTACGAGGTGGTCAGTGCTGTCGGAGTCGACGGGTTCGGAGCCGTCGTCGGTAGCCGGGACCGGCTCGCACACCAGATTGTGCCCGAACGCGTCGAGCAGCGACAGGCTCGCCTCGACGTGGTCGGTGACGGCCGGGACCCGAACACGTCCGCCGGCGAGTGCGAGCGGGACGAGCAGCTGATCGGCGAGGTGTCGATCTACCGGGGCCGTCCCCGCAACGAGCCGAACCGCGGCGGTCGCCGCCTCCTCGCCGACTCGCTCCGCTGGCTTCCCCCGCTCGCCGAGGACGTCGGTTCCCGCGATCCCGGTCTCGAAGTCGAGCCGACAGACGATGGCCGACCCGGGCGAGTCGCTCCGGGCGGTCGTCACCACGCGCTCGGTGACGAGATCGTCGTCCTGCTCGGAATTGACCACAACACCTTCCAGCCGCTCCATCGCCGCCCGCAACTGGCGCTCGGCAACGTTCTGGTCAGCGAGCGAGGCGGATTCGGTCGAATAGAGCCGCACCCCGTGGAGTGTTCCGCGTTCGTCGAGTCGGATCGGGTCCAGACTCGAGGGCGCGAGGTACAGGGTCACGTCCCCGCCGCCCGCGGGATAGAAGCCGCGCCGGTCGACCGACAGGGCGGCTTGCAGCCCAAATCGCCGCAGCAGCGGCAGTTTGACGCGGCGGTAGTAGTCGAGCGTCGGCGACCACTTCACGTCCGTTCCCCCGGTGGCAGTGAGGGTGAGCGGAGCCTCGAGTCGTGTCGCGAGCGGGAGGACGGCGTCGAACAGCAGTGTGAGGCTCCCCGCGGTCCCCAGGTCGACGTCGTACGCGCCGCCGGGAATGGCTGCCTCGGTGGTCGTACTGGCCTCCCGTTCGGTGCTATCGTCGGAAGAACGAGAACTGCCCGAACGCTCGACGGCGCCGAGTCCGGGTTCGAACGTCACTGTCTCGCTCCCGACGTCGGGGCTCGAACCGTCCGCTCCGGCGATGTCCGCGTCGCAGATGTCAGCCAGCGTCTCGACGACGGCGAGGTGTTGCGGGCGCAGTCCGGGCGTCGATCGGTCGCCGCGGACGTTCTCGATCCTGACGGGATCGCCCCGGATCGCGGCGAGTGACAGGGCCGATCGCAGGAACTGCCCGCCGGCGTCGGAGCCGTCGAGTTCGCGCATGGCCGATCGTTCGGGGGCGGGCGGCTTCGGTGTGTGGGTTCGTTCGGGCCGGTCGATGTCGGGCGTTCTACCCGCCGTGGCCCGGATAATCCCGCTCGAACCGGTCTTCGATCTCCGTCTCGTCGATGTGGACGATCACGGGCCGACCGTGCGGGCAGGCGTAGGGATTCCGACAGTCGTCGAGGGCGTCGAGCAGGTCACGGACCGACCCCTCGTGCAGCGACGTGTTGCCGGTGATCGAGGGATAGCAGGCGAGGTCGCCGAGGAATTCGTCGGCCATCGCGTCGACCGTTTCGGCGCCGCTCGCGCCGTCGCCGGTCACGATCGCGGCGAGTACGTCCCGGAGCTGAGCGGGGTCGAGCGTCTCGTCGAAGACGGCCGGGACCGCGGTCACGGCGACCGTGCGTTCCTCGACGCGGTCGGCCCGGAAGCCGAGTTGGGAGAGGGCGTCGGCCACGTCGGCGAACGCGGCCGATTCGGCCGCCGTCAACTCGAGCTCGACGGGGTCGGCCAGCGCCTGTGCAGCCGGGTTCTCGGCGACGGCCTGCTGCAGTCGCTCGTAGTTCACCCGCTCGTCGGCCGCGTGCTGGTCGATCAGCGCGAGGCCGTCCGGCGTTTCGCAGACGAGGTAGGTGTCGTGGAGCTGCCCGAGGACGCGCAGCCGCGGGAGCGTCTCGTACTCGCCCTCGATCTCGGCGACGTCGCCGGTGAGCGTCCGCTGGTCGGTCGCGACGTCGAACTTGCGAGCCGGCTCGGCGAGTGATCGTGAGTCGCCCTCGGTGGTGTCAGTCGGCGGCGTCGGACCGGCGTCGATCGCCGACACGTCCGCCGATTCGTCGCTCGACCCGGCCCGCTCAGGGTCGACCGGTGCGGCGCTCTCGGTCGATGCGGCACTGTCGGGTGATTCTGTGTCGTCGGTCGCTGTCGCGTTGTCGGCCGATTCCCCGGCGTCTACTGCGCCATCGTCAGTTGTGGGTTTGACCCGCCCGCCTGTCGCCCCGTTCGCCGATTCCGGCTGTCGGCCGTCTGCCGTCGGATTCCCACTTGCCTCGTCACGTTCGTCGCCGCGGCCTCCCGCTGCAGTGACCGAATCGGGCGGGGACGCGGGGTCCTCGTGCCCTGTGGCCCGGTCTCCGTGATCGGGTACCGCATCGTCGCGTTCGCTCGCTTCCGCGGCGGGGGCTCCCCGCTCGTCCGTCCGACTCACACTGGCGTCCGTCCGGCGGGTGGGTGATTCGGGTTCCACCTGCGCTTCGTCCGGCTTCGACCGGCCGCGTGGTGCGCCCGATCGGAGGAGGCCGTGTTCGAGCAGCGCGGATTCGATGGCCGAATCGACCTGTCGACGGACGGCGTCGGCGTCGTCGAAGCGGACCTCGCGCTTGCGCGGGTGGACGTTGACGTCGACGGCCTCGCCCGGGACGGAGAGGAAGCAGACGACGAAGGGATAGCGATCGGTGCCCAGTTGCGTGCCGTAGGCGCCCACGATTCCCTCGCGGATAGCGTCGGCGGTGATCGCGCGGCCGTTGACGTACGTGGCGAGGTACTCCCGCGTCGAGCGATTGGTCTCGGGGTGGGAGACGAGGCCCGAGACGGACTCGACGGGCCCCGGCGGGAGGTCGTCACCGCTCGCCTCGACGGCGATCATCGAGGCGGCGACCTCGCGACCGTAGACGGCAAGCACTGCGGCCTGAAGGTCGCCTTGCCCAGTCGTCGCGAAGACCTCGCGGCCGTCGTGGGTCAGCGAGATCGCGACGGCCGGATTCGCGAGGGCGTAGCGCGTCACCACGCGGTTGACGTGGGCGAACTCCGTGGCCGTCGTCTTGAGGAACTTCCGACGGGCGGGCGTGTTGTAGAAGAGGTCGGTCACTTCGACCGTGGTCCCCTCGGGACAGCCGGCGGGTTCGACGTTCGTCACCGTGCCACCCTCGTAGACGAGTTCGGTACCGCCAGTACCGGGACCACCGCCTGCGGCTTCGGCCCGTCCATTCGCGCCCTCGCCGTCGGCCCCGCTCGCTCGCGGCCGACTCCGGATCCGGAGGCGTGAGACGGAGCCGATGGTGTGCAGTGCCTCGCCCCGGAAGCCGAGTGTGGTGACGCCGCCCTCCAGATCGTCCAGATCGGCGATCTTGCTGGTCGTGTGCTGGCGAACCGCGGCCCGGAGGTCGGCCTCGGACATCCCCTGCCCGTCGTCGGCGACGCGGATCAGTTCCGTCCCGCCCGACTCGACGGTGACGTCGATCCGGCTCGCGTCCGCGTCGAGACTGTTCTCGACGAGTTCCTTCACCGCGCTCGCGGGCCGCTCGACGACCTCGCCGGCGGCGATCCTGGCGACCGTGTCCTCGTCGAGCTGGTGGATGTCGGTGTCGCCGGCGTCGCTCACACCGACACCTCCACCCGGGTGTCCTTCGGCGCGCGTGCGTCGTCCATGTCGCCCGTCACTGGGTGCCCCGGCGGCAAAACACCTGCGGGCCAGCGACCGACCAGCCGGATCCCACGACTGTCATGGAAGCCGGTCCCGTGCCTCTTTAGCCATCGTCGTGGGAGGGTGTCCCGACCTATGGGTGACATCGACGTCGCGATCGGAGTGGACGCGGACTGCGTCGCCGGCTGGCTCGGTTCGTACGGCGGCGCGGATTCGCCCGCCGACCTCTCGCGTGGCCTGGCAGCCGGAAACGAGGGCATCCCGCGGATGCGGACGCTCTTTGCCGAGGAAGGAATCGACACGTCGTGGTACGTCCCCGGCCACACGCTGGAGACGTTCCGCGACGAGATCGAGGCGGTCGCCGCGGACGGCCATGAACTCGGGGTACACGGCTACTCCCACGAGAACCCCACCGACCTCTCGCGCCAACAGGAAGACGAGATCCTCGAAGTCTCGATCGAGCTGATCGAGGAGGTCACCGGTGAGGCACCCGTCGGCCACCGGGCATCGTGGTGGGAGTTCAGCGAGAACACGCCCGAACTCGTCCAGAAGCACGGATTCGACTACGATAGCAGCCTGATGGAGCGGATGTTCGAACCGGGCTGGATGCGCGAGGGAGACAGCTGGGAAAAGATCCGCTACGAAGAAGCGCCCGGGACCTGGATGACGCCCTACGAGTACGGCGAGGAGACCGACGTCGTCGAGATCCCGATCAGCTGGTACCGCGACGACATCCCGCCGATGCTGTTCATCAAGCAGCCGATCTACCACGCCGGCTACAAGGATCCCGAGATGATGTACGAACAGTACTACAAGCCTCAGTTCGACTTCCTCGCCGACCGCCGCGGTGCCGGCGTCTACACCTTCACCATCCACCCCGACATCCACGGACTCCCGCACATGATCTCGCTCCTCCAGGACTTCATTCGGTACGTGAAGGGCCACGACGATGCCACGTTCGTCACGCTGGAGACGATCGCCGAGAAGTTCCGCGACGACCCGTCGGTCTACGAGAGCGAGACCGACTACGTCTGAGGCGGTCGTTCGACTACGTTTCTCCCGTTTCTGCTGAAAGGCTGTTGTCGTCCGGAGACGGCTCTTCACGAGGACCGACGAACGCCTCGCGGAGCCATTCGCGGGTGGCCGTCGGCTCGTCGATTCCACGGTCGGCCGCTGCGGCGATCGCCAGCGAGAGTCTGAGTCTGGCCTTCCCCGCGGAGAGGTCGCCGGCGAGGATCGCCCCGTGATCGCGGAGGGTCTGTCCGCCGCCGTCACCGCCGTAGACGGGCGACGTTCGACCGGCGAGACAGCGGGACGTGACGACGACAGGAATCCCAGCTTCGATCGCCGTCGCGACCGCGTCGCCGATCGGGGCGGTCACGTTACCGAGGCCCGTCCCCTCCACGACGATGCCGTCGACGCCGCGGTCGATCGCGGCCCGGACGAGCGTGTCGTCCGCACAACTGGTGCTCGTGATCGCGACGACAGTGGCCGAGAGCGAGGTCGCGGAAATCGGGTGCGTCTCGCTCTGGGGCTGTCGACGGATCGCGACCCCGTTGCGGTCGACGACGGCGACCGGTCCACGGCCGGGAGAGCGAAACGCGCCCATTCGCGAGGTGTGGACCTTCCGAACCGCACGGGCCGAGTGGACGGTTTCGTCGAACGCGACGACGGTACCGCCGGCAGGGCGGTCGCGGAACGCCCGTGCAGTCCGGACCGCTGTCAGGAGGTTCGACGGGCCGTCCGCGCTCACCTCGTCCGGCCGCCGCTGGGCGCCCGTGAACAGGACCGGCGTCTCGGGCTGGACGGTGACGTCCGTGTAGTAGGCCGTCTCTTCCATCGTGTCCGTCCCGTGGGTGACGACGACGGCGTCGACCGACGGGTCCGCGTCGAGCTCTCGGACGCGCTCACCGATCGCTTCGAGCGATTCGGCGTCCAGCTCGTAACTCGGGACCTGGACGACGTCCTCGACGGTGAGGTCGGCCAGATCCGAAAGCGGCGGGACGGCGTCGACTAACTCCCGACCGCGTTTCGTCGGGTTCGCCCCTGTCTCACCCGCGCCGGCGGTACTCGCGATCGTGCCACCCGTCGCGAGAATGGTCACGTCCATGGGGTCAGTTGGACGACGAGCGGGGAAAAGGTAGTGCGGTGGTCTGTGTGGAGTGGTGGTCCACCTGCGGAAATTCTGGCTCGACGCGCTCAACTGTCGAGACCCAGCTCGTCGGGCGAGAAGGTATTGCCGACCGGGGGAACGCCCTTCGCGGTGATCGTCTCGCCGGTGACGAACGAGGCGGCGGGACTGACGAGGAACTGGACGATGTCGGCGATCTCCTCGGCGTGGCCGATGCGTCGGTCCGTCTCCTCGCGCGGGGGCATGTCCTCGCTCTGGACGCCGAGGGTCTCGGCGACGCCGGGCGTCTGGACCAGCCCCGGGGCGATACAGTTGACGCGGACGCCGTCGCCGGCCCACTCCGCGGCGAGCGTCTCCGTCAGTCGGATGATCGCCGCCTTCGCCGCGCCGTAGTGGCTCTCGCCGGGCGCGGCGTGCTGGCCGTTCACGCTCGAGAGGGTGACGATAACGCCGCCGTCGCCCTCGCGCATGACCTCGCCGGCGAGTTGCGAGCAGTGGACGACGCTCGTCAGGTTGAGGTCCATGATCGTCTCCCAGCCGTTCTGCGAGATGTCCTCGAACGGGGCGACGAACTCCCCGCCGGCGTTGTTCACGAGGATGTCGATATCGCCGAAGGCGTCGACGGTCTCGTCGACGAAGGCCTCGACCGACTCCCGATCGCGGACGTCACACTCGACGGCGAGCGCCTCGCCCGGCGCGTCGCTCTCCTCGATCGCGTCGGCGACCGGCCCGATCCGATCCATCGATCGCGAGCAGATCGCGACGTTCGCGCCGCCGGCCGCGAACGTCTCCGCGATCGATCGCCCGATTCCCCGACTCGCACCGGTGACGATGGCGGTTTCGCCCGCCACGCCGAAGTCAGGTTCGTGCATCGTCGGTACGTCGACGGCCCGGGCGAAAGGTGTGGCGCTTCCGGCGGGGCTGGCTGGCTCACGTGGCTCGGCGAGACGTCTCACGAGGTCGGTTCCGTCTGGGGAGACTACAGCGAGAAACCGCCGACGTCGCCGATTATTGCTCCGCGCCGTCGAGCCGGTCCTGCAGCTCCTGAATCCGCGAGGCCAGTTCGATCGGTGCCGTCCCGTTCACGTCGAGCGACGCGAGTTCGTCGAGGACGGCCTCGGTGTCGGGATCCAGCGCGGGCGGGTCCGCCGGCTGCGCGTCGGCCTGCTCGGCGCTCGCCGCGCCGCCGTCGGTGGTCGCCGCGTCGCGACTCCCGGTTTTCGCCTCCGGCCCGCCGGACGGTGGCGCACCCGACGCCGACGCGGTCTGCATGGTCCCACTCTCCAGGTCGAAGACGGCCTGGACGGGTTCCGCGGAACCGCCGCCGCGGGCCTCGATGGCCTTCTCCTCGCGCAGGCGGTCGAGGACGTCGCGGGCGCGGTCGACGACGGGGTCCGGGACGCCAGCCAGGTCGGCGACGTGGATGCCGTAGGAGCGGTCGGTCGGCCCCTCACGGATGGTTCGCAGGAAGGTCACGTCGCCGTCTCGCTCGTCCGCCGCGACGTGAACGTTCGCCACGCGCGGGAGGTGCTCGCCCAGGCTCGTCAGTTCGTGGTAGTGGGTCGCAAAGAGCGTCTTCGCGCCGACCTCGTTGTGGAGGTACTCCGTGGCCGCCCAGGCGATGGAGATCCCGTCGTACGTCGCCGTTCCCCGACCCACTTCGTCCAGGATGACCAGCGAGTCCGCCGTGGCGGCGTGGAGGATGTTCGAGAGCTCGTTCATCTCGACCATAAACGTCGAGCGCCCCTGTGCGAGTTCGTCGAGCGCGCCGACGCGGGTGAAGATGCCGTCGACGAGGCCGATCTCGGCCTCGCGGGCGGGGACGAAGCTGCCGACCTGTGCGAGCAGGACGATACAGGCCACCTGGCGCATGTAGGTGGACTTCCCGGACATGTTGGGGCCCGTCACCACGACGAAGCGGGGCTCTTCGCCGGCGTCGGCTCCCGACGAGTCCACATCCGCTCGCGATTCCGCCGCTCCGTCCGCCCGCGACTCCGCCGCTCTGTCTGTCACCGATCCGACCCGTCCCAACCTGGCGTCGTTCGGCACGAACTCGGTGGTCTGCTCGACGACGGGGTGGCGCCCCGCCTCGATATCGATCCCGTCGCCGTCGTGGAGGTCGGGACGGATCCAGCCGTTCGCGGCGGCGTGGCTCGCCAGGCTGGCGAGCGCGTCGACGGTCGCCAGCGTCCGGCCGACGTCCTGGAGGAGTTCGGCACGGTCGGCCACCCGCTCGCGCAACTCGCAGAACAGGTCGTACTCCAGGTCGTGGCGGCGTTCCTCGAGTCGGAGGATCTCGCGCTCTTTCTCGTCGAGTTCCGGCGTCGTGAATCGCTTCGAGTTCTTCAGCTGCTTGATCTCCTCGTAGTGATCTGGGACGCCGTCGGCGGCCGAGCGGCCGACCTGGATGTAGTAGCCGTCGGTCTTGTTCCGCCCGACGCTGACGTGTGAGAGGCCGTGCTGGTTCGACTCGCGATCGGCGAGCGAATCGAGCCACGCCCGCAGCGCCTCGTGGCGCTCGATCAGTTCGTCGAGTTCGTCGTCGTAGCCGTGCTGGATCACCTCGCCCTGGGTGATCGTCGAGGGCGGTTCCGCGGCGAGGGCGGCGGCGAGCGAGTCGCGCAGGGCGGCCGCCGCCTCGCGGTCGGGTTCGTCGACGATCTCGGAGAGCGGCGAGTCGGCGAGTTCGGGCGCCGACTCGATCGCCTCGGCGAGCCGGGGCAACACCGCGAAGGTGTCGCGTACCGAACACAGCGCGCGGGCGTCGGCACTGCCGTAGGTGGCGCGGCTGGCCAGGCGCGCTAAGTCGGCCGTCTCGCCGAGCGCCTCGCGGATCTCGTCTCTGGCCAGCGCGGCAGAGGCGAGGGCGGCGACGCTCTTCTGGCGGCGCTCGAGCGTGTCGAGCGAGCGACTGGGGCGTTTGAGCCACTCGGCGAGCAGCCGGGCGCCGGCGCTCGAGTCGGTGTGATCGATGGTGTCGAACAGCGACCCCTCGCGCTCGCCCTGCATCGTCTCGGTGAGTTCGAGGTTGCGCTGGGTCGTCGCGTCGAGCGTCACGTGGTCGTCGCCGTGGTGGGTCCGCAGGCGCGTCATCGAGGCGAGCACGCCCGCGGCCGTCTCCGCGACGTACGAGAGCACGGCGCCGGCCGCCGCCACCGTCGGCTCCGGCAGCGCGAGGCGATCGACGGGCTCCGCGCCGAACTGCTCGCGCACGGTGTGTGCGGCTCGTTTGGGCGCGAAGGCCTCCGCGTCGTGAAGGCTCAGTGCCGCGTCGGTGCGTTCGCGTAACGCGCCCAGAAGCTCGTCGTCGTTTCGCACCGTCGGTCCCGGCAGCACCTCGACGGGCCCGAAGCGGTAACACTCGGTCAGCACCTCGTCGACATCCGCAGCACTCGCGACGAGGAACTGGCCCGTCGTCACGTCGGCGAACGCGAGGCCGTAGGCGACGTCCGCGTCGTCTGTCGCCGAGCGGCTACTCGTGTCACCACTCGACCACTCGGCGTGCGCGCCGCTCGCACTCGAATCCAGATCGACGCTCCGGTCGGCCGCGACGATGGCGGCGAGGTACTGCGCGTCGGCGTCGCGCGTCTCGAGCAGGGTCCCTGGCGTCACCACGCGTTCGATCTCGCGGGCGTGGCCGCTCTCGGTCTCGTACTGTTCGGCGACGGCGACGCGATAGCCGCGCTCGACCAGTCCGGTGAGGTACGGCGTCAGATCGTCGTACGGCACGCCGGCCATCGGGTAGGACTGGCCCTGCGAGGACTTCGAGGTGACTTTGAGATCGAGCTCCTCGCCGACGACCTCGGCGTCGTCGCCGAAGAACTCGTAGAAGTCGCCACACTGCATCGCGAGTAGCTCCGCGTCGGTCTCGTCCTTCAGCGAGAGAAACTCTCCAACGATCCCCGTCGCCCCGGTCATACCCGATGGGTGGATGTCGACCGGGAAAACGCTGCGGGTTCGGCCCGCCTGCGTCTCACAGTCTCTCCGAATACCGCTGCGATCAAACCGATTACGACGGTGACGGGTCGCATGTGGTGTCGGTCGTCGTTCCACTCGCACCGTCAGCATCGTCCGTCCCCGAGCGATCGTGTCCGTCGCCAGCGGGTTCACCGTGTTCGGTGTCGCCGTGGTCGACGGGCGGGCTGTCTTCGAGTCCGTCGTAATAGATCTCGAAGCGTGCGCCGCCGTCGGCGGACTCGGTGACGCCGAGCGACCAGCCGTGGGCCTCGACGATCTGTCCGACGATGTCGAGACCGAGGCCCGTCCCGTCCTGGTTCGTCGTGTAGCCTGACTCCAGAACCGCGTCTCGGTCGTCCTTGGGGATTCCGACACCGTCGTCGGCGACGTAGAAGCCGGCACTCTCACCGGTTTCGGGAGCGACTGATCGCTCGGTAGCCGAAGCCGGTGGGTCGTCGATATCGATCGTCCCGACGGTGACGGTGACGTCCGGACCACCGTGTTCGACCGCGTTGCGAAACAGGTTCTCGAACACCTGGCTGAGCCGGGACTCGTCGGCGGCGACGCGGTGGTCGCCGGTCTCGACTGCGAGCGTGGCGTCGGCGGTGTCGACGCCGTTCCAGGCCCTGTTTGCGAGCACGGAGAGGTCGACGAGGCTGCGGTCAGAGACGATATCGCCGTGTCTGGCGAGGGTGAGGACGTCCTCGATGATGTGCTCCATGCGATCGAGCGAGGTCTCGATCTCGTCGAGCTCGGGATCGTCGTAGCGTTCGGCCAGGATGGAGAGATAGCCGTCGGCGACGTTGAGCGGATTTCGGAGGTCGTGACTGACGACGCTGGCGAAGCGATCGAGGCGCTCGTTCTGGCGTTCGAGTTCGCGCTCGTAGCGCTGGCGATCGGTCACGTCGCGGATGATGAGAAACTGGCCGATCCGGGTGTCGCCGTCTCGTAACGCGGTCGTCTCGACTGCGAGGTACGCCGGGGTGCCATCGGCCGTGAGACGAACCGCGGTCGAAGCGCTCCGGCTCCCGGTGTCGTCCGCGCTTGCGTCGGACGACGGCTCCAGAGGTGCTGCCCCGGTGTCGGTCTCGTCGTCCTGATTCGACGGCGTGGCTGTCGACTCGTTGGTCGTCAGCGAGAGCGGATCCGTCGCGAGCCAGTCACCGATCTCCTCGGGTAGCACGGTGGTGACATCGCGACCGAGCGCAGCGGCGACATCTCCCTGTAGGTAGGGGGCGGCCTGCGGGTTGGCGTCCACGACGCGTCCGCGTCGATCGAGGACGACGACGCCGTCGGTGATCTGCTCGACGATCGCGTCCCGGGCGATCGGCAGGAGGTCGGTCAGGCGGTACCGGAATACGGCGACGGCGAGCGCGACCGCCGCGACGGTGAACCCCATCGAACTCGGTTCGAATTCGCTGTCACTGAGGACGTAGACGATGTTACTCAGCCACGGGGCAATCGCGGCGATCATGAGCAGCGTCGACTGGCCACGGTAGAGATCGTTCGACTGCCGGATGAACCTGGCGAGGAGGGCCGTCCCGATGGCGAGCAGGCTGTAGGAGTACAGCACGTAGGCGTAGAACCCGAGGCCGTTTTCGAACACGTAGCCGACGGGCGTCGCGTCCGAGGGGACGATCTCCGTCCACAGTAGCGAGTGTGAGGTTCCGGTAAGGGCGAGTAGGTACAGGACGGCTGGGGCGGCGTAGAGTGCAGCGAGCCGGCGGCGCGTCAGTCGGTCGTCGTGGTTGGTGTAGACGATGATGAAGAGAAAGACGGTCGTCGGAACGATCGCGACGCCCAGATAGTGAACCGTCTGGGTGACGAGTATCGTCGCCTCGCGGCTATCGACGAGCATACTCGCGAAATCGCCGCCCGTCCACAGGGCGATTCCGCCGGTGAGTAACGCGAGCGCCTTCGTCTCGGCGTGGTCCGGGTTTCGAAGAGCGAGTATCGTGATGACCACGCTCGTGGCAGCCCCGAGTGCAACGGCCACCATGTACGCGGTGGCGAGAGTTGCCATCATCACGTAATTGGGTTCCGCCGATATAACACCAGTGGCCATCGATAGTCGCCCGTGTCACGTCTCTCACGCCCGTGGGCCCGTCGGAACGCCGCCATCGGTGGACCGATTCGCGGCGGCGTTTCCGGCTGGCAGTGTCATCGGTCCATCAACCGTCTCGTCGGGCCGTGCTACGAGTTACGCCGTCTGTGAGTGACGTTCGGTCGGTTCGTCATCGGCAGGTCCGTGATCGGGCTCGTAGTCGATTTCGATGCGTGCGCCGCCGTCGGCGGACTCGGTGACGGCGAGCGACCAGCCGTGGGCTTGCACGATCTGCGAAACGATGTCGAGTCCGAGGCCAGTGCCGTCCTGATTCGTCGTGTAGCCCGCTTCGAGAATTGCGTCCCGGTCACTTTCTGGAATCCCGACGCCGTCGTCGGCGACGTAGAAACCGTCGGCTTGCGTGGATGCTGCCTCGGTCGGTTCGACGGTCGCACTCGACCCCGACCTTCCGACCGTTTCCCCCTCGACCGTTCCGACCGTGACGGTGACGTCCCGTCCACCGTGTTCGACGGCGTCCTGCCGAGTGGACGAGGCAGGGCTCGTCGAGCCGTGCTCGACGGCGTTGCGAAACAGGTTCTCGAGCGCCTGGGTAAGCCTGGATTCGTCGGCAGAGATGCGGTGGTCGTTCGTCTCGATTCGAAGCGTCGCCTCCCCCGTGTCGACGCCGTTCCAGGCCACAGTGGCCAGCGTCCCCAGATCGATGTACGTCCGGTCGTCGACGACGTCGCCGTGTCTGGCGAGGGTGAGGACGTCCTCGATGATGTGCTCCATACGAGCGAGCGAGGTTTCGATCTCGTCGAGCTCGGGATCGTCGTAGCGTTCTGCGAGGATGGAGCGGTAGCCATCGGCGACGTTGAGGGGATTCCGGAGATCGTGGCTGACGACGCTCGCGAACCGGTCGAGGCGTTCGTTCTGGCGTTCGAGTTCGCGTTCGTAACGCCGTTGTTCGGTGACATCGCGGACGATCAGGAGGCTGCCAAGGGGCCGACCGTCACTGTCCGTGATCGCTGTCTCGTCGATGGCAAGATATCGGTTGCGTTCGGTGTCCTGAACAGTGACTTCGTCGCACCCATCGGCTCGACCCCGATCCGTAACCGGGTCGGGTAACGCGTTGCTGGCGTCGCGACCGACGATGGAATCGTCGACACCGAGCAGGGAAACGGCCTGTGGATTGGCGTCGATAATTCGTCCCTGATTATCCAGGACGACGACGCCGTCCTCGATGGCGTCGACGATCGTCTCGCGGGCGATCGGCATTACATCGACGAATCGATAGCGGAGGATCGCGACGGCGAACGCGGCGGCGGTGACGGTGAACGCCAGCGAACTTGGATCGAAGTCAGTCATGCCGATTACGAAAACCGTGCTGGCGGTCCAGGGTGCGAGGATGGCCACGGCCAGGGCGGCGGCCTGGCCCCGATAGATCGTCTTCGAACGGGCGTAGAACTGGCCGACCAAGAGTGCCGCCGCGGCAGTGAGCGAGTAGGCGTACACCGTATACGCGTAGAACGCCGGCCCGTGGTCGAACGCGATGCCGATCGGGGTCTCTGGGGCCGCGTAGACCTCACGCCAGAGGAGCGTGTGTGAGCCGTGTGTGAACACGACGGCGATCATGAGGCCGGTTGCGAGTACGAGTCCCGTTCGGACCCAGTCGGTCAGAAACCGCGTTCGGCCGGTGTACCGAACGACGAGAACGAACATTGCCGTCGGCGTGAGCGCGGCGCCAATCCAGAGGAACTGGACCCAGCGGGTACTCCCCGACACCGTCGTCGCCAGCGTCGCCCCCAGATCGCCGAGCAACCAGATCGTAATCGAGCTCGCAGTAACCGCGAGGGCCGTTGCACCATCGGTCTCTCGATTCCTGAGTGCCAGAATCGCCACCGAGAGCGTGACCACGACGCCGGCCACGAGCAGGACGAACCAGACCCGATGGAACAACGGGGTCATCTGAGATACTTGAGACGCCAGCCCTAAATTGCCACCGGCCGGGTTCGATTGCTTCCAGTGCTCTCCGCTTCGTATGGCGAGGGCAGTAGTCGTGCTACCCGCCCTCGGGTCAATTGATTCTTGAGCGGTTCGGTGTCAACAGCTGTTCCGGCCTGACGATTGCCGGTCCGTATCCGCCGTCGCGGTCAGTACAGCGCCGCCCCCGGCGAAACACCGAACCCGTCGTCCGGGCTCACGAGGATGGGGTAGCCCTCGTTACTTGGGACGCCGACGGTCAGTGCTTCGGACTCGAACCCGGCGATCCGAACCGACCCCAGGTTCGTCGCACAGAGCACCCGCCGGCCGACGAGGTCGTCCGGGTCGTAGTGATAGTCGAGCTGGGCCGCAGACTGGATCTCCTCGTCGCCGAGGTCGATCCACAGTTTCGTCATCGCGTCCTTGTTCGTCTCGGGGAACGACTCGGCGTCGGCGACCTCGCCGACGCGGAACTCGGTGTCGAACGGACTCTCGACCATGCAACCGGATTCGCCGGCGACAATAAAAAGTTCTCGCGCGACCGAAGCCCGGCAGCCGACGTGCCGGTGAAGGAGCGAACTCGGAACAGCCGGTCGAACCGCTCACTCCACGGTTCGTCGATCCGCCTGCGGATTGACCGCGCCGGGCCCCGTTCCGACCTCGTAGTGACTCTCGATGGCGCGGGCGACGAAGTCCGTGGCGCCGCCGACGGCGTCGACGAGGTCGTCTCCGCGAGCCAGTCGGGCGGCGATCGCGGCCGAGAGGGTGCAGCCGGAGCCATGCGTCGCCTCGGTGTCGACGCGTTCGTGCTCGAACGTGGCGACGAACGCGCCGTCGACGAACTCGCCGGCCCTTTCCGTGGTGGCGTCCGTCGCGTCACGGTCCGCCACCGCGTTCGGCTCGGCGACGAGGACGTCCCGTATCGTCTCGCCCGGGACGTGTCCGCCCTTCACCAGCGCGGCGTCGACCCCCGTCTCCAGGAGCCGACGGCCGGCGTCCTCCGCGCGGTCGACACCGGTAATCTCGACGTCGGTGAGAACCGCTGCTTCGTCCACGTTCGGTGTGACGACGGTCGCCTCGGCAAGCAGTGATTCGTACGCGGCCTCTGCGTCGCGGTCGAGCAGTCGATCACCCGACGTGGCAACCATGACCGGGTCGACCACGACCGGGAACGAAGCGTCCCTGACCCGATCGGCGACGAGCGAGACGAGATCGGCGCTGGCGAGCATCCCCGTCTTCGCGGCCCCGACGTCGAAGTCGCCGACGACGGCGTCGATCTGGGCGGCGACCTCGGAACGGGGAAGGGTGTACGAGGAGTCCACGCCGCGCGTGTGCTGGGCCGTCACGGCCGTAATCGCCGACGTGCCGAAGACGTCGTGGGCCGCGAACGTCGACAGATCCGCCTGGATTCCCGCTCCGCCGCCGGAGTCGCTACCGGCGATGGTGAGGGCGACTGGCCGAGCGTCGGGTTGTGGCGGTCGCATACGGATGTCTACCGGCCGGTGGTACAAATCCGTGGTGGATCGGAGTCAGAAGCTGTGGCTCGAACAGAGGGCTCTCTCTCTCTCTCTCTCTCTCTC
>JGI2924J29684_1078047_pt1 | contig 29189 bp, 32 predicted proteins | sample BenlonsequencITS_FD_29684 | JGI IMG/M metagenome (IMG submission 29684)
GGATTACTGTACCGATTTACCGGCGCAACCGCCGCCCGGGTCGCGGTTGTGCCGAAAATGACCTACAGTAAACCGTATGACAGCAAACCGTACGAGGGTTGCAACAAGGTCGGACCGCTGTAACCATGTCCCGCCGATCGCCAGAGACGGGGCCGACGATCGGCGGGAATCGAAGACAGTAGCCCAGACGAGACGGCGCGACAGAGTGGATCGTCGTGCGTCTCGAGTCTTCTCCGGTTCGAAGAGAAAAGTAAACCAGTGTGCCGCCACTGGGGGCTGATATGACCGACACTGGGAGCGACCACGAAACGCGCGGACGGCCGACCCCGGGCCAAGAAGCAGTAACGAACGCCTGGGAGCGAACGCTCGAGGATATGGACGCACTCGCCGAGCAGCGCGAGGAGCAGGGTTGGGATGTCGTCACTATCAGGGCCGGAACCACCACGCCGACTGCGCCGTCAAACAGTTCGGACGATCGGTTCGGGCCGTCGTTCATTGTCCCGGACGACGAGGCCGAGCAGTTCGAGGAGGCGTTCGAGCGCGGTGGGTTCCCGCTCTACGAGGTCTACCGGGAGACTGTCGACGACCGCGTTTTCCTCGTCGTCGAGTATCGTGATCCGGATGCAGAGACGGTGATTATGGTGGCCGGTCAGTACAGGCTTCGTGACGCGGCCGGAATGGCGACTGCGGCGATAGACGAAGACGCGATCTATACTCGCGTTCGGACGCTCGACGGGACGGTATGTGGTTCGTTCCAGCACGACGAGTACGAGAAGTTCGTCCCCGACGTCGAACGGGTCGCCAACTGGCACGACAGCGTCGACGGACGGTAGGTCGACGACTGGACTGGTCGCGCTCCAGAGTGGCTGACGGCCACCGTCGGGCCTCGTTCGACCATATCTGTGCACTGTTTTCCACTATTGGCTGGTAAGCCCCTGATCGGTTCGCGTAAACCGCTATTACTTGAGCGAGCGTTGGCGCGTAATGATCTCCACCCTCGTTTGGAAGGGGATAACAAAGAACGGACGGATGCCTATCCCGAGGACGATGGTAGACAAGTTACAGACTCGTCGACGGGTTCTCGCTTCTGGGGCGGCGGTCTCCGCGGCGACCATCGCAGGGTGCATTGGTGAGGACGCCGAGGGCGACGATGGTGGAGACGTCGCCGACATCAGCGAATACCAGTACGACAGAGAAGAGCCGGACGACGAAGACGCTGCACGCGAGAGTTCACTCGAGTTCCTCCAGCCCGCAGAACGCGACGAGGACTTCGACCCGGTCGTTTCCTTCGACTCCTACAGTATGCAGGTCGCGAACCTCGTGTTCGACGGCCTCTACGAGTGGGACGACGAAATGGGACTCGAGCCGAAGATCGCCGACGGGATGCCCGAGGAAGAAGACGACGGCGAGACCTACGTCTTCGAGATCCAGGACGGGATCGAGTTCCACAACGGCGACGAGGTGACCGCAGGAGACGTCGCTCACTCCTTTACCGCGCCGGTCGAGGAAGAGACCGAGAACGCGGCGACGTACGCGATGATCGAGTCGACAGAGGTCGTCGACGATCACACGCTCGAGGTCGCCCTCGAGCATCCCTACGGGCCGTTCACGCTGGTGACAATGGCGGTTCCCGTGGTGCCAGAAGACGTCCGAACCGAGGACCGAGACGAGTTCAACACGGATCCGATCGGTTCCGGTCCCTTCGAGTTCGTCGATTTCCAGTCCGGCGAGTACGTCGAACTCGAGCGGTGGGACGACTACTGGGACGAGCCCCAGCCGTACGTTGAGGAGATTCGTTTCGAGGACGCGCCGGACGACGCCAACCGTGTCGCACAGGTTCTCGCCGGTGACGCGGACGTTATCGATACTGTCCCGGCGACGGAGTGGGACGAGGTTGAAGGTGCAGACGACGTCCGCATCCACGGGAGCCGCAGCCCGTCCTACATGTACCTTGGATTCAATTGCAACGAGGGGGAGACGACCGATCCCGACGTGCGACGTGCCGTCTCTCACTCGTTTTCTATGCAGGCGTTCGTCGACGAACACCTCGGCCCCGCAGCAGCCCCACTGTCGAGTCCCATCCCCGAGATCACCAACGACGAAGGGGACTGGGACTTTCCCGTCGACGAGTGGGAAGAACAGATGCCGGAGTACGATCCCGACCAGGCAGAACAACTCCTCGAGGACGCGGGGGTTCCCGACGGCTGGGAGCCACGCATCATCGCTCCCGAAGGAGGCCCCCGCGAGGCGCTGGCCGAACGGATCGGCTCGCGGCTGACGGAGATCGGGTACGGTGCCGACGTTCAGGGAATGTCGTTTGCGACGCTGGTCGACACCTACACGACTGGGAATGCCGATGACTACGAGATGTACCTGCTCGGCTGGACCGGCGGACCCGATCCCGACGCGTACTTCTACAACCTCTTCCACGAGAGCCAGGAAGAGGTCGGACAGGGTCACTTCTACGAGGGCCAGGGTGAGTTCCACGACAACATCGTCGCCGCCAGGGAGAGTGCAGACCACGACGAGCGACGCGACCTGTACATCGAGCTTACCGAGGAGGTTCTCGAGTATCTCCCGGCGTTGCCGGCGTACTCGGAACACAATACGATGGCTGCCCGTGAAAACGTCAGGGACCTTCACGCGCATCCGGCTGTCAGCTACAATCCGCGTATCGTCTCCGACTACCAGAATACCTGGATCGAGGAGTGAGCCGGTGACGGGTTCGTTCCCTCTCGGCGAATCGACCGACGATCGCGACCACCGCACGTAGCTTTCCGTCATGGGACTTCTCCGCTATACGGTCTACCGGTTCATCCAGGCGATCCCCGTCCTGATCGGGATCTCCATTCTGACGTTCGTCCTCGCGAACCTGACGCCGGGGGACCCGGTCAGACTCATGCTCCAGGGGGTAGAGGCCGACCAGGAGATGATCGAACAGGTCGAGGCCCGGTACGGCCTCGACCGGCCAATGCACGAGCGGTACCTCGATTACATGGCCGGACTGGTTCAGGGAGACATGGGACATAGCTTCCACCGGAACCGTCCCGTCTCGGAGCTGATCGCCAGTCGGATCGGTCCGACGCTGTTGCTCGTCCTCTCGGCGTACGCGTTTGCACTCGTGACGTCGATTCCGCTGGGCATTCTCGCGGCCAAACGTCGAAACGAGCCGTTCGATCACGTCTCGCGGATCGTCGCCTTGCTCGGCGTGAGCACGCCCTCGTTCTGGATCGGGATCATGTTGATCCTGATTTTCGCGGTCCAGCTTGGATGGCTCCCGTCCGCCGACCTGGTCTACCCTTGGTGGTCGCCCGAAGCCTACGGACACGACGGCTACGTCGAACACCTCGTCGAGACGATCCGTCACCTGCTGTTGCCGATGATCGCACTCGGCACCTTGCAGATGGCGACGCTGATGCGCGTCGAGCGAACCCAGATGATCGAGTCCCTGCAAGGTGAGTACGTCAAACTCGCTCGAGCCTACGGCGTGCCCGAGCGGACGATCATGCGAAAGCACGCGTTTCAGGTCGCACAGCTACCGATTATCACGATCGTCGGCCTCAACTTATCGACGGCGCTCGGTGGTGCCGTCCTCATCGAGTTCGTGTTCAACATCAACGGGCTCGGACGGCTGTTCTACGATGCGATCGTCCAGCTCGACTACCAGCTGATTATGGGTATCACGATGATCATCGCGACGATGTTCGTGATCGGCGTCATCATCACCGACATCGCGTACGCGTACATCGATCCGCGCGTCACCTACGGGGAGGCCGAGTAACCATGGCAGTCGGAGAATCTCAGGTCGGAAGCGGCTCCGAACCGGAAACCAAGGAACTCCAGGCCGGCTGGCGAAACACCTTGCGGAAAGTCATGCAGGACACGACCGCACGGTGGGGGCTGTACGTCATCACGTTCGTGCTGGCGATCACGGCGTACACCCTCGTAGACGGGAACCTCTCGCGGCTCACGTTCGGGAACGTCTCGGACTTCGCCATGGCCGAAACCCTGCCGATATTCGAACACCCCGAACGGCTCCCGCCGCCGGGCGAGGCGGAAACGAACGTACCGCCAGCGTTCCATCCCGACGGGACCCTCGAGCATCCGCTCGGCACCGATCCGAACGGGCGAGACTACTTCACGCGGATCGTCTACGGTGCCCAGGTGTCCGTAAGCGTCGGGCTTGCAGCAACCTTCCTTGGACTGGTCGGTGGGACGATCATCGGCTCCGTCGCCGGCTACTACGGCGGCTGGGTAGACGACGTCCTGATGCGAGCGATCGAGACCGTTTACGCCATCCCGCCGCTGATCCTCATCATCGTCTTTACGGTGTTTGTCAGCGGAGGCAGCCCCGATGTCCAGTTCGCGATCGTCGGCGTCGGTATCGCGTTCATCCCGGTGTTCGCCCGGATCATACGCAGCGAAGTGCTATCGGTCCGCGAGATGGACTACATCGAGGCCGCTCGAGCGGCAGGGGTCAAAGACCGCAATATCATCCTGTACCACGTCATTCCGAACAGTTTCGCACCCGTGTTGGTCTACGCGACGCTGCAGATCGGCGTGACGATCCTGATCGTCGCCGGACTCTCGTTCCTGGGCTTTGGCGCACAGCCGCCGACGCCCGACTGGGGCGAGATGCTCCAGACCTCTCACGGCTACATGCACTCGAACGTCTGGCTGTCGATCTGGCCTGGGGTCGCGATCATGATCACCATCATGGGGTTCAACCTCTTCGGTGACGGGCTACAGGACGCGCTCGATCCACGGATCAACGACTGACTATGAGTTCCGAACCACTCCTTCGCGTCGAGAATCTCAAGACGCAGTTCTTCACGGACGCCGGTACAGTACGCGCAGTCGACGGCATCTCCTTCGAGGTCCACGAGGGCGAGATCGTGGGGCTGGTCGGCGAGTCAGGGGCTGGCAAAAGCGTCGCCTCGATGAGCCTCCTGCGACTCGTCGAGAATCCCGGCGAGATCGTCGGCGGCGAGATCACCTATCGGGGCGAGACGATATTCGGCCTCGAGGAGGGGCCGGACGGCGAACTTCGGGAACGGGAGGACATGCTTTCGAACGAGGAAGTCAGGACCCGGATTCGGGGCAACGAGATCGCGGTCATCTTCCAGGACCCGATGGAATCGCTCAATCCCGTCTTCACTGTCGGCGGCCAGTTACGGGAGTTCATCGAACTCAACCGCGACCTCTCGAGTGGGGAGGCACGCGAGGAGGCCGTCGACATGCTCCGGGAGGTCGGTATTCCCGATCCCGAAGAGCGGTACGACGAGTATCCACACCAGTTCTCCGGTGGGATGCGCCAGCGCGTGTTGATCGCGATGGCACTCGCTTGCGAGCCGAACCTTATTATCGCTGACGAGCCAACGACGGCGCTCGATGTCACCGTCGAGGGACAGATCATCGACCTCGTCGACGATCTTCAAGAGAAGTATGGGACGAGTTTCGTCTGGGTGACTCACGACATGGGTGTCGTCGCCGAGATTTGTGACCGCGTGAACGTGATGTACCTGGGTGAGATCGTCGAACAGGCACCGGTGGACGAATTGTTCTACGACACGAAACACCCCTACACCGAGGCGTTGCTCGACTCGATCCCTCGCCCCGACCGAACCGTCGGCGAACTCGACCCGATCGAGGGCGTAATGCCCGAAGCGATCAGCCCGCCGTCTGGTTGTCGGTTCCATCCGCGATGTCCCGACGCGAGGGAAGTCTGTCAGCGCGTCCACCCGGAGACGAAACCGGTCGCTGTTGCCGACGGCGAGCCACATCGGGCTGCCTGCGTCAAACACGACGCGTTCGACGTTGGCTACGACGAGAGCGTCCCCCTCGAGAAAGAGCCACAGACATCCTCCGAGAGCGAGACGGATGCGGCGGTTTCACCGGAGCCGGCCGAGACGAACGGAGGTGGAGAGAGTGAGTGACACACAGGAACGCCTGCTCGGCTCCGAGATGACCGGCGAGGATGTCGGCTACGGCGAGACGCTGATCGAAGTCGACGGGCTGAAGAAATACTTCAGCCAGGAGTCGGGCCTGCTCGGCGGCGTCTCCCTCGAGTCGGACCAGTTTCCGCCGATCAGTGTTAGCCGGACTCGTGTGAAAGCCGTCGACGACGTCAGCTTCGAGATCAAGCGCGGCGAGACGCTGGGACTGGTCGGCGAGTCCGGCTGTGGGAAGAGTACGCTTGGCCGGACGATCCTCCGCTTGCTCGAGCCGACCGACGGAAATATCTACTTCAAGGGTGACGACCTCGCGGAACTGAGCGGCGAGCAACTCCGGCAGAAACGGTCGGAGATACAGATAATCTTCCAGGACCCACAGTCGTCGCTGGACCCACGGATGACGGTCGGCCAGATCATCGAGGAGCCGATGCGGGCCCACGACATGGTAGACGAGGAGAGACGGGAGGCCCGTGCCAAAGAACTCCTCGAGAAAGTCGGGCTCGATCCCCACCACTACAACCGTCACCCACACGCGTTCTCGGGCGGGCAGCGCCAGCGTGTCAACCTCGCGCGTGCACTGTCGGTCAACCCGGACTTCATCGTCTGTGACGAGCCAGTGTCGGCACTCGACGTCTCGATCCAGGCACAGGTGCTGAACACGATGGAACAGCTCCAGGCGGAGTTCGGGCTCACGTATCTCTTTATCGCCCACGACCTCTCGGTCATCCGGCACATCTCCGATCGTGTGGCGGTGATGTATCTCGGGAACGTCGTCGAACTCGCCGAAAAAGAGGAACTGTTCGAGAATCCACAGCACCCCTACACCGAGGCGCTCCTCGAGTCGATCCCGGTGCCGGACCCTCGCGACAGCGACGCCCGTGGCGTCCTCGAGGGAGAGGTTCCGAGCCCGGTCGATCCCCCCTCTGGCTGTCGGTTTCGGACGCGGTGTCCGCGACTGATCGCTCCCGAGGGGTACGAGTTGACCGACGAGGAGTGGGAGCGGACGCGGGCGTTCATGCGGGCGGTCAAGCGACGAACGTTCGAACCGGCGACGGCAGCCGAGCTTCGACGCGAGTTTTTCGGCGAACGATTGCCGACGGGTGCAGCCGGCGAGATCGTCGACGAAGCGATCGAGCACGTGGCGACGGATCACGACGAGAGGGGCGACGACGAGAGGAGTCCCACCGACTGGGAGTCGGCGACGGACCTGTTGCTCGAGTCGTTCGCTCGACAGAGCATCTGTGCACGCGAGCGGCCGGCCTACGAGGTCGAACCGGCGTACGGTTCCGGGACGCACTACACCGCGTGTCACCTCCACCGGTGATACTGTCGGACAGAAGTCAATACGAAGTCGGTCGCGGATTTGCGGCCGTCTCCACCGATGACGGCCGCAACAGAGGATCGATCGTCACGTCGTTCTGCCCGGCAGTATGAGTCACGGTTCTGTAGTCGCGACCAGTAACGTGTTCACGGTGACATCCGCCTCGCCGTAACCGGTGGAATGCTCTCCTCGCAGAAAGATAGTTGAAATGGTGCCACACTATTGACTCGTATATGAGTAAGGTTCTATCCGTCCTGGCGTCCGACAGTCGAACCGGTGCGAGAGTAAAGCGACGGATCGGCCACTCCCCACAGTTCTCGGGCGTCCAGACGGGCGATAACGGGCGACCCGACCGGCAGGTCTCTCCAGGTGGGTTCCTGACTGGGCAAGGGTTCCTTTTCAGCGAATCGTAATCGTTGTCGAATCACTGGGTTCGAACGCGTCTTCGTGCGTCGCGACGAACGCACGGACCTCGTACTCATCGGGGTCGGGCAGGACGGACTCGCGGCGATCCTCCCGGGCGCGTTCGAATCGGCCGTTCCAGGTGAACGACGCGCGTTTTCGCTCGCCGCCCGCGAAGTCGAACGACGACGGACGGGCACGCGTGTAGCGGCGTTCGTCGCTGGCCTCGAGTTCGTCGTCGATCGTCCAGCCCCAGGGCCGTTGTCGGGGGGTCGGCACCTCGACCGGAACGGGGAGTCGGTTCTCGAACTCGACCGTTATCTCGACCGGCTCGTCCGGTTCGTAGGTGTCCCGGTCAGTCGTGACGGAGACGGCGATCGCACGTCGGGCCAGTACGGTCGGGACCAGTGCCGAGAGAAAAGAGCCTGTCGCGGACTCCGAGTCACCGGTGTCGATGCCGAACGCGTCGGCGACGGGAGACGACGGAGACGAGGTCGACTCCGACGGCGATCCGTCGCGGGATCGCGGATCAGTCATACGATGGCGAAAGATCGCCCGGCACTAAACGATACGGTCCCTGATACGGATTGCTGTCAGTCAGTTCCGGCGCGACCACAGGAGGGCTCGCGGTCGCGCCGGTACAGCATTCTGCATGACGGAAGGCCCACGGTCGAAAAGAGACACACTTCCCGCGACGTTATCGCCAGGCTCGAAGCGTCGATGCGTCGTCGGCCTGCATCGAAATCCAGGCGTCGTCGGCCGAGATATCCGCGATAACGTATTCGTCGCTCGAGTCGACCGTATCGATCGAGCCGACGACCGTCTCGCCGGACGTCGTGGAGTGGGGGTTCGACTCCATGTCTGTGAGTGACAATCAGGTACGTATAAAATCGTCGAATCGAGCCGTCACCGTGGAGCCGAACAAATTCGGTGCCTTCCGAACTGGGAAGCACTGGGTTTATACTCATTTTTGCCCTACGGTGGGGACATGAACGTAGCTGACGCGATGACGCCCCGCGAGGACGTGGTGACCGCGGAACTGCCTGGCACCCGTTCGGATGTCCTCGAGTACCTGCAAGAACAGTCGTTTTCGTCCGTTCCGGTCGTCAAACCGTCCGACGGCGGTCCGGAATACCGGGGACTGATCTCACGAGACGCGCTGATCGAACAGCCCGACGAAGACCAGCTCGTCATGCTGATGGAAGACGTTCCCACGACGACGGCCGAGACGTCGCTCGAGAAACTCGCGGAGACGATGGTCGCGGAGGGTGCACGTCGTGTCCCCGTTGTCGACGGCGAGTTCGAGGGGATCGTCACGATCACCGACGTGATCCACGCGATCGCGACGGGCGATCAGGCGACCGACGGTTCCGTCGAGGCGCACGCGACCGGGAACGTCAACACGACCTACGAGGGAGCACCGCTGCCCGTCGCCGAACGAGAACTGTACTACGCGAACGTTCCCTACACCGTCGCGCTGGACGACGACGGGAAGATGAGTGGCGTCCTCACGGAAGTCGACATCATCGACGTCGCCCGGATCGTCGAGGGCGAGGAAGCGACCGGTGACAACTTCCCGGATCAAGACTCAGAGTGGTCCTGGGAGGGGATCAAGGCCGTCGGAAGCCGATACCTCCCTACTCGAGACATCGAGCTTCCGGCCGGCTCGGTCAGCGAGTTTATGACCGAGGACGTGGTGACTGTCTCTGGCAACACGTCGATTCAGGAGACGGCACAGCAGATGATCAGCAACGATGTCGAACAGATTCCGCTGGTGACGGCAGAACAGCTCGCAGGTATCGTTCGCGACGTCGATCTCCTCGAAGCACTCTATGAGTAAACAAGAAAAAGCCGATCCCGACGAACAAACGAGCGAAAAACTGGTCGAACTCGCCAAGCGCCGAGGCTACTTCTTCCAGTCTTCCGGAGCGTACGGCGGTGTCGGCGGTTTCTACACGTTCGGCCCGCAGGGTGCGTCCCTGAAAGGCAACGTCGAGGACGCCTGGCGCGACCGGTTCGCCGTCGCCGAAGGCAACATGGAGATCGACGCGCCGACGATCATGCCCGAACCCGTCTTCGAGGCGTCGGGCCACCTCGAGACGTTCGACGACATGCTCGTGGAGTGTCCGGAGTGTGGCGAGAGCCATCGCGCGGACCACGTCGTCGAGGACAACACCGAGTACGAGGACGCCGAGAGCCTCCCCATTCCGGAAGTCGAGGAGGTCATCGCCGAGTACGAACTCGTCTGTCCCTCCTGTGGCACAGGACTTGCGGGTCAGGCCGTCGAGACGTTCAACCTCATGTTCGCGACGAACATCGGCCCCGGCGACTCCGATCCGGGCTACCTGCGTCCCGAAACGGCCCAGGGCATCTTCGTCGAGTTCCCACGCCTGAAGGAGTACGCGCGCAACCAGTTGCCGTTCGGCGTCACCCAGATCGGGCGGGCCTACCGCAACGAGATCAGCCCGCGGCGCTCGATCATTCGGACCCGCGAATTTACGCAGGCCGAACTCGAATACTTCGTCGACCCCGAGGAAGACGAACCGGACCTCGAGTCTGTCGAAGACGTCGAGGTGACGTTGTATCCCGCCAGCGAACAGCACAGCGAAGGCGGCGACGAACTCGAGACGACGATCGGCGAGGCCGTCGAAGACGGTATCGTCGGCGACGAGTGGGTCGCGTACTTCCTCGGTATCGCCAAACCGTGGTACGAGTCGATCGGCGTCGACATGGATCGGTTCCGGTTCCGCCAGCACCTCTCGGGCGAGCGGTCCCACTACGCCGCGGACTGCTGGGACGCCGAGAGCGAAATAGATGGGAACTGGATCGAACTCGCCGGCTTTGCCAACCGAACCGACTACGACCTCTCGAAACACGACGAGTACTCCGACGACCGCTTTACGATCTTCAAACAGTACGACGAACCCAAGACCGTCGAACGCGCGACGGTCGATCCGGACATGAGCTATCTGGGTCCGGAGTTCGGCGGTGCGGCCCAGGACGTCGTCGACGCACTCGAGACGCTCGCCGAACGGGATCGGTCGGCCTTCGAGAGCGACGTCGTCGAGATCGAACTTGAGGGTGAAGGTGGGGGCGAGAACGAGGCGGAGACTCACGAGATTCCTGTCGAGAAGGCCGGCTTCTCGGTCGACGAGGAGACGATCGCCGGCGAGCACATCACGCCCCACGTCATCGAACCTTCTTTCGGCGTCGATCGAGTGATCTACACTGTCCTCCACCACGCCTACCGCGAGGACGAGGTCGACGGTGAGGAGCGGACGTACCTGGCACTCGAGCCCGAAGTCGCGCCGACGTTCGTCGGCGTCTTCCCGCTGCAAAGCGACGACGATCTCGAGTCGGTCGCCGACGAAATCGTGAGCGATCTGCGAAAGCTCGGCCTTTCGGCCACCTACGACGACTCGGGCAACATCGGCCGCCGCTACCGTCGTCAGGACGAGGTCGGAACGCCGTTCTGTGTCACCGTCGACTACGAAACGATCGAAAACGAGGAGACGACAGTTACCGTCCGCGAACGCGACACGACCGACCAGAAGCGACTCCCTGTCGAAGACCTCGCCGAGACACTCGCCGAAATTCGGGACGGCGACCTCGAGTTCGCAGACCTCTAGTGGCGGGCCACGCCTGAACTGATCGGTCGAATCTGGCGGTGTGGCTCGATTCGACCCGTCAGTCGACGGTTGGGACGGTACCAGGGACTCAATCCGCCTGCAGCCCGCCGATTTCTCCGTCAACGACGAGATGGTCGACGACGTAGATTGGGCTGAGTGCGAGGCTGCCGATGGTGGGGCCGACGAACTTTCGGGACGGGAAAGCGAGCGGAGCGCGATCGTCGGGACGATGAGAGTCGACATGACGACGACTCGTCCGGCGACACCGATCGCTCGACACGTCGCCTCAATCTCTTTTCCGATCGGTGACTGTGCGATCGGTCTCATCCCGATCACGCCGAGGACGAATTCGACGACTCCCACTCCCAGGCTGCCCAACAGAGAGAAGGTGACAAAGAGAAGAAAGACGGCGGCCAAATCGATCAGCACGTCGCCTTTCGTCGGTGGACGGTCCGGAAACACCGCACGGGAGACGAGCGAACGCATCCAGGAACTGTTCTATCGATCTGCGTAAGTCGGTCTTGAGAAGACGGCTCAGATCGTGATCAACACCGCACCCAGGACCACCAGCGCCGCCCCAGCGACGACGCCGCGAGTCACTCGCTCGAGATCACGTAGCAACAGCGCTGCGAACGCGAGCGTAAAAAGCGGCGCGGTCGCGACGAGTGGATCGACGATGGCGATCCGGCCCTCCTCTAAGCCGAGTGCGGCCATCAGTGACAGCATCGCGACGGTCGTCACCAGGCCGCTGCCGACGAAATACCGGTATGAGGCTCGTGGTTTCTTGAGGACGTCCCGTCCGCCGACGGCGAGGACGTATGCTGCGAGTGCGACCAGCCCTGCCGTCTCGTTGATCGCGACTGCCTCGAGCGCCGAAATTGGCGTCTCGAGCATGCCGTACCGACGGGCGACGTTTGCGACGGCGAAGGTGAGGGCGGCGGCGATCGGCCACAGCAACTCGCGGGGTTGCCAGCCTTCGAGGTCGCCGCCCTGGGAGGCGGTCAACACCGAAAGTCCGCCGACGAGGACGCCGATGCCGAGCCCCGTCACTGGTCCGAGCGGTTCGCCCAGGAAGACCAAGGCGATCAGCGTTGCGAACAGCGGTCGCGTGCTGAGTATCGCGCTGTTGAGGCTCGCGCCGACCTTGTCGACGCCGACAAAGATCGTGATTCGCCCGAGTGCGGTGCCGACCACGCCTGCGAAAGCGAAGACGGTGAGTACCTCGAGTGTGAGTCCGGAGAACGCCGATCGGCCGTAGAGTCCGGCGATGACGAGCCAGTAGATCGTCGAGTCGACGAGCACGACGACCAGTGACGCCTGTACCGAGCCGCCGCCCGCGGCCATCCCGCGCTTGTCGAAGATCGGAGCGAACCCCCAGAAGACCGCCGGGATCAGGGCGAGCACCAGGACCTGAAGCGTCGCGCTCGTCATCGTCGTTCCTCCGGTCCGGGTCGGACTGTCATCGCCCGAACTGGGGGTGGCTAACGTGTCAACGTTGCGGATCGAGATGCTGTCGGCTTTTGCCGCCTCGAGACTGTCCGGAATCCGGGATAGTCGCTCTTCGACCCATGGAACGCGGCACCGACCATTATTTCGGTTCGACGCGTATCGTCGCGTATGTACGATCGAATCCTGCTACCGACCGACGCGGAGAAGGGAACTGAACTGGCGACCGAACACGCGATCGCCGTCGCCGCTCACACCGACGCCGAACTGCATCTGCTGTCCGTCGTCGACAGCGACGTCTACAGTTCGTACACCGGCGACGAGTACGTCCACGAGTTCGAGGGACTCGAGGCGGCACTCGAACAGACGGGCGAACACGCACTCGAGGCGGTTGCCGAGTCGGCCCGCGAGGCGGGCATCGAGCCTGAACCGGTCGTTCGTCACGGGACGCCACACGAGGAGATCATCGACTACGCCGAGGAGGCAGATGTCGATCTGCTGGTCATGGGGTCGAAAGAGCGGTCGGGTGAGTACCGTCGACTGATCGGCAGCGTCACCGACCGCGTCGCTCGGTTGGCGTCGCGTCCGGTGACGATCGTCAAGACGCCGGTCGAGGAGGAGTCGGCAACCGTCTCGTAGCGACGGTCGGTAGCTACTCGAGGTCGGCGACGGCCCGAACCGGTGAGGCGTCGCCGTCGTTCACCGGGAGCGGGAACGCATAGAGCGTGAACCGCTCGGGAAGCCGCTCGAGGTTGGTCAGATTTTCGAGAATCGGCAGCCCGGTGCCAAGCAGTTCGCGGTGGGCGGGAATCCCGTCCGGTTCGTCCGCGCTCGCCCGCTCCGTCGGGGTCGGGTCCGGGCTGAGGGTGTCGGTCGCGACGCCACAGTCTGCGTCCCGAAGCGTTCGTGCAGCGGCCGGCGTGAGATACGGATGGTCGAGGTAGGCGTCCGTATTCCAGTGGTCGTCGTAGCCGGTCCGGACGACCAGTAAGTCCGTCGACTCGAGTTCGATCGTGTCTGGCAGCTCCGTGGGTTCGATCGCTTCCCGTGGATCACAGGGTGTGAGGTCGACGAACCGTGCGTCGAAAACGTACTCGCCGACATCGCGGTCCGTGAGGCTGTCGCCGTCCGGTTCGGTGTGGCTCGGCGCGTCGATATGGGTGCCCGCGTGACTGGAACAGCGCAGTTCGCTGACGGCCGCGCCGTCGTCCGGAACCGTCGTCACTGCCGAAATCTCGACTGCAGGGTCGCCAGGGTACGTCTGCATCCCGGACTCGATCGGCTGGGACAGGTCGCGCATACTGGTCGTTCGGCCGCGTCCGCAAAACCTGAACTGGTTTATCCGGTCGTGTCCAATCGGCGACCGATGACAGTCGTCGCTTTCGACTTCGACGGGACGCTCTCCGACTCCGAGATGACCGTGTTGCTCGGTGACCGCTGTGGCGTCGCCGACGACATGGCCGAGATCACCGAACGCGCGATGAACGACGAAATCGGCTATGCTGAGAGTCTACGGGAACGGGCGGCCCTGCTCGAGGGGCTCCCCGAGGACGAAGCTCACACTGCGTTCGCGGAAGTGGAGCTTCGGCCAGGCGCTGCGGACCTGATCGCTGACCTGAACGACGCCGGCGTCACGACGGCTATTCTTACCGGCGGATTCGAACGCGGCGTCGTGGCGGCACTCGAGGGCGAGGACGTCTCAGTCGACCACGTCGTCTCGAATCGACTCCCGGTGGCGGGTGGCCAGTTGATGGGCGACGTGGCTGGTCCACTCGTCGAAGGCACCAAAGACGACGCGCTCGACGACCTCGCGGACGAAGTCGGCGTTCCCACGTCCGATACCGTCGCGGTCGGCGACGGTGCGAACGATCTGCCGATGCTCGAGGTCGCCGGTCTCTCGATTGGGTTCGACCCGAAACCGGCCGTCGAACCGGCGTGTGACGTCGTCGTCACCTCGATGGCAGCGGCCCGCGAGGTGTTCGCCAAACGGGCGATTCTCGAGACGGTCTAACCGGTCGGCTCTCGTTGATTCTTTTCGGAGCGTGTGCGCTGCTGGCGTCGTGTCGGGTGAGTGTATCGCCACGCGATCGCCGGGCGCTGCCGGCACCGACTCGTTCGGTCTGGACGAGGCGTTCCCGATCGCAGAGTAACTTTCAAACTCGAGGGAACGTCCGTTTTCGACGAGTATGGGTCGTGAGGGGGCACTTCACGACCAATGGAGTTATTAACTCAACAGCGAGTAAGTAGTTTTGATGATGTGGCAAGACTTCGTATTCCTGATTGGTAGTGGTCTCTCGGTCGTCTTCCTCGCACCGACGCTTCGCGATGCGACTGCACGAGTTCCCCTTGGAACGAGCCTTCCGTCGATGGCCATCGGCTTCGTGTACGGCCTGACGTTCGTGAGCCTCGGCATGACGTTCTCGGCAGCCGGTTCGATCGCCGCGGGCACCATGTGGTCGTTGATCGCTTTGGTCCGCTCACCGACCGGAAACGACTGGCTCACCGTGCGACGGAGGGAGTACTCGCTGTTCGCCGAGGACGCCGTTCGGTGGTTCGATCGACGCAGGAGCGGTTCCCCCCGTCTCGCGCAGTACGAGATCGACCGACCCGTTTACGAGCACGCGGACGACTGATACGGACTGCTGTCCCGATTGGCCGGCGCGACCGCGCCCTCCTGCGATCGCGCCGGCACTGACTGACAGCAAACCGTATGATACGACCTGTTCTCTCGATTTCCCGGCGCAGCCGCGAACCAGCTCGTGGTTGCGTCGTCGATGACGGACAACAATCCGCATGCGTGCCAGTGGCGGGCCACGCCTGCACTGCTGTCGATCCCAGTCAGCCGGTCCGACCAAGTAGTCGACGGCTGGAACGGTACTACGTCGAGAAGAGACTCGAGTGGACAGGTGCGAAGTCGTCCGACTCCGACGTTTCCGTGCCGCCGGTATCGCTGATCGTTCGTGCCGACAGTCCGTCCTCGAGCAACCCCGACAGTGGCGGACCGACTTTTTCCGGTTCGACGAGGAAAGCGTCGTGGCCGTGATCGGACTCGACGACGTGGTGAGCGACGTCGACGTCGACCTCGCGGGCCGCTTTTGCCACCGCTTCCGATTGGTCGACCGTGAAGTGCCAGTCGCCGGTAAACGACTGCAGGAGTAACTCGCCGTCGAACGCCGCGAGCGCATTGGCGTCGCTCTCGTAGCCCGCCGAGAGGTCGAAGTCGTCCATCGCACGGGTCAGGTAGAGGTAGCTGTTGGCGTCGAACCGACTGACGAACTTGTCGGCCTGGTAGTCCAGGTACGATTCGACCTCTCGGTAGGGAAAAAACGACGCTGCGGGGTCCAGCGGCTCTTCACGGACGGTCTCTCGCCCCGCGGAGCGGCGGCCGAACTTCCGAGCCATCGACGACTTCGAGAGGTACATGACGTGGCCGATCTGACGTGCGCGGGCGAGTCCGTCGTCGGGCTCGGGACCCGCGTAGTAGTGGCCGCCGTTCCAGTTCGGGTCCGACGTGATCGCCCGCCGAGCGACGGCATCGAGCGCGAGACACTGTGCGTCGAGGCGTGCGGCAGTCGCAACCGCCCCGGCACGGCCGACATCGTCGGGATACCGGCGCAACCAGTCCAGAACGTTCATTCCTCCGACGCTACCGCCGACGACGGCGTGGAGTCGGCCGACGCCGAGTTCGTCGAGCAGTCGTCGCTGGGCGCGCGTCCAGTCGCCGACCGTCACCGGCGGAAAGTCGGTTCCGTAGGGCTCGTCGGCCTCGGGGTTCGTACTCGAGGGGCCGGTCGTCCCGTAACACGATCCCGGGACGTTCGCACAGACGACGTAGTACTCCGTGGTGTCGATCGCTTTTCCGGGGCCGACGATGTCGCCCCACCACGCGCGGGCCTGCCCGGCCGTGTCGTCGTCTGCGTCGGGGCGGCGCGCGACGTGAGCGCTGCCGGTCAGGGCGTGACAGACGAGGACCGCGTTATCGCCGGTGAAGTCGCCGTACGTCTCGTAGGCGACCTCGAGCGACGGAATCGCCTCGCCCGAGAGAAACGCGAACTCGCCGAGGTCGATCGTGTCTCTGGTCGTCACTGGCTGTCACCTTCGTCGGCCCGACGTGTCGTCTTTTCGGAACCGGTCGTCGCCGCCGAAATCGCTTGTTCGAGGTCGGCCAGGATATCCTCGGGCTCTTCGATCCCGACGGACAGCCGGACGAGGTCGGGCGTGACGCCCGCTTCTTCCTGTTCGTCGGGCGAGAGTTGCCCGTGGGTCGTACTCGCGGGATGGATGACAAGCGTCTTCGCGTCACCGACGTTCGCGAGGAACGAGGCGAGTTCGACGTTCTCACAGACCGCTTTCCCACCGTCGAACCCGTTCTCGAGCCCGAACGCGACCATCCCACCGAAGTCCTCGAGATAGCGCCGGGCGTTGTCGTGGGTCGGGTGGTCTGCGAGTCCGGGATGTGTCACCCAGGCCACGTCCTCGTGGTCCGCGAGGTACTCCGCGACGACCTGGGCGTTCTCGCAGTGTTTCTCCACCCGCAACGGCAGCGACTCGAGTCCCTGCAGCGTCTGCCAGGCGTCGAACGGCGACTGCTGGTTGCCAAGCGTCCGCAGTGACCGATAGCGCACAGCGGCTGCGAACGGTGCCTCGGGGAAGTCACGCGAGAAATCGACGTCGTAGTAGGCGTGGTTCTCGCCGCCGATCTCGTCGTATCCGTACTCTCCCCACGGGAACGAACCGCCGTCGACGAGCACGCCGCCGACCGTCGTCCCGGAGCCGTGGAGCCACTTGGTCGTCGACTCCCAGACGAGGTCTGCACCGTGCTCGAGTGGCCGACAGAGCGCGGGCGTCGCGAACGTGTTGTCGACGACGAGCGGGACGCCGTGCTCGTGGGCGAGCCCCGCGACGCGCTCGAAGTCGGGCGTCACCAGCGACGGGTTGCCGATCGTCTCGACGTGAACGAACGCCGTCTCGTCGTCGATCGCGTCCTCGTAGGCGTCGTACTCGCATGTCGGAACGAACCGCGGTTCGATGTTCCGGCGGGTTGCAGTCTTCGAGAAGTACGTCGTCGTCCCACCGTAGGTGTCGGTCGAGACGACGACGTTGTCGCCCGCCTCGGCGAGAAGCAAGACCGCGGAGTCGAGCGCGGCCATCCCGCTGCCCGTCGCGACAGCGCCCGTCCCGCCTTCGAGCCCAGCGAGTCGCTTCTCGAGCGTTCTCACCGTCGGGTTGCCGATCCGCGAGTAAATGTATCCGTCGTCCTCGAGAGCGTACCGCTTGGCTGCGGTCTCCGTATCCTCGAAGGCGTAGGAGGTCGTCTGGTGGATCGCCGGTGCTACCGCACCGGTCGCCGGATCTGGTGATTGGCCGCCGTGTACGCTTTGCGTTCCGAATCCGGACGGGTTCGGCTCGTTATCGACTCCGTCGCTCGCATCGCCACTCATGTCTGATATGCATACTCCCCTATGACTATATGCGCCATAGTAACGGCAAAAACTACTGCTCGTGGGAAGGGGCCACATGGCAGTCGTGACGGAAGCGACACCGAGGTGGATCACTGTCGGTCGTCGACAGCTAGGGATTATCGTAGCCAACCGGAGGTTTCGAAGTCCGTCCTTCGACGCTGTGTCGTGGTTCGTCACGGGAAAACTATGAACTCCTACGATAATCCCTAAGCACGACCGCAACTTCTCTTGTCGCCGTCGGCACGTCGCTACAGCAAACCATTGCATGACTCGGCCGCGCGATCGACTCCTCTTTCGGGTCCGGCACGCCCACTGCGTGATAAACGGGCGGCCGTCGACGTGCCACTCGAGGAGTAGTGCCGAGTCGCCACGACGGACCGTCAGTCGTGGCGACGCTCATACGGTTTGCTGTACCGATGTCCCGGCGCGACCGCAGGAGGACTCGCGGACGTGCCGGAACTGACGGACAGCAAACCGTATCAGTCTTGATTGTATCCGTGACCGAGATACAGCGCGACGACGTTGATCGCAAGCAATACGAGGAACGTCAGTATCACGCTCGAGTCGCCGAGTCCTTGTGCGAGCAGCGGGACGTGGAGGAACGGGAGGGCAATCGCGACCCAAAACGAGAGGAACTGGGCCGGACCTTTGACCGAGTGAAGATACTGGCTAGACCGGTCGTGCTCTTGCTCCGTTTCGGTGCCGGACGGGCCAATCGATTCGTTCGAGAGCGGGGAATGATTCGACATCGCTTACCTTGTCTCGACTCCGACTTTCACCCTCGACATCATATAACGGGGTGAATATTGACTTCGTTTCCACTCGTTTCACCGCATTATCGCCCGTATACTGACTTTTTATCGATGGTCGAGAGACGGTTTAACGTTTTATGAAACTATCTAAGGCCACAACACCCATCTGTCGCCTTCCGTCGGACAGATCGAGGTGAGGTGGCCACTCCCCGCTTGCCGGACCGAGCGCAACCACCTTGTATCGGCGGTTCGATCGGTGAGGTATGAGCGACCGAACCGCGACGATCACACGGGACACCGCCGAGACGTCGATCGAGTGTACCGTGACGATCGACGGCACTGGCAACGCCCACGTCGATACTGGAGTCGGCTTTTTCGACCACATGCTCGAGTCGTTCGCCAAACACGGCCTGTTCGACCTCGAGATCGACTGCGACGGCGACCTCGAGATCGACGACCACCACACCACAGAGGACGTTGCGATCGTCCTCGGGAACGCGATCGACGACGCGCTCGGCGATCGGTCGGGCATCGTCCGATATGCTGACCGGCAGGTTCCACTGGACGAAGCCGTCGCGAGTGCCGTCGTCGACGTCAGCGGCCGGCCCCGCTTTTATTTCGACGGGGAGTTCTCTCAGGACGCGATCGGCGGATTCACCAGCGACATGGCACGTCACTTCGGCGAGTCACTCGCCATGAACGCCGGCCTCACGCTGCATCTCGAGGTCACCGGCGAGAACGCCCACCACGAGGTCGAGGCCCTGTTCAAGACACTTGCCCGGACGCTGGACGATGCGACGCGGATCGACGAGCGGCGTGACGGGACACCGAGTACGAAAGGAACGCTGTAGCTACGGCTTTCGGAGCTTTCCTCGCTTCTGCTCGAACTCTCCCGTCTCGATCGCGTGATCGACGATCGTCGCGACGGCGTCCCGATCGACGCCGTATGCCTCGGCGACGAACGATTCAGCCTCACGACGTTTCATCGGAAACTCGCGGCTGTTCAGGAACTGTACGACTTTCACGTACGCCCGCGATGCGCGCTCCCGACTCGAGTCCGCAGCCTCGCCGTTCGTTCCCGTGTCCGATCCGCAACCGTCGGCACTTTTCCGGCCGGATTCGGCCCTGGTCTCGTCGCTGGCCGCCTTCGTCGTCGCGGACGGTGCAACGGATACCTCGTCGTCGGAGGCGGCTGTTCGATCGGCATTCGCTCCCGTCCCGTCGGTCGCCGTGCCCGACTGTGACCGGTCGTGTCGCCGGGTCGCCGTCTGCCGTTTCCGTTTCTCGTCGCGGCCGGCGTTTCGTTCGGCTGTCGTACTCGTACCGGAGTCGTCTCGCCGCCTGTTGCTCCCGTCTTCGGATTCGGCGCGGAGACGCGCAACCAGTGGCTCGAGAAGCAACTGGAGTTGCTTCCGACAGTTCCCACAGAGTGCGACCCGACGCTGTTCGTCGTCGGTCGGCTCGAGTTCGGGCGGAATCACCTCGAAGGTGCCGACGGCGTCGTCCCCACAGAAATCACAGTTCCGAAGTTGACGCATGCGAGTGAGTACTCGGTCGAGTCGGTAAAATCGTCTGGCAGATGAATACTCGTCTCGACTAGACTGTCCCACCGTCGAACGGGTCGAACCCGAGGAACGAACGCACTCGAGGGCAACCACCGACAATTATACGATTGCGGACGTACACCCGTCAACGAATGTTCGACGAGATCATGGAGAAGTTCGAGGGGTCCCCGAGCCAGCAAGCGGTCATTCGCCTCCTGCTCGAGCGTGGCTTCTCGGTCAACGACGACGGACGGGTCGTCTCGGGCGGGATCGAGATTCCGAACACGGGGATCGCCCGCGAGATCGACGTCGACCGACGGGTCGTCGATTCGACGACCGACGTCATTCTCGAGGACCCGGAGCTGCGTCGCATCTTCCAGAACATCTCCCAGGTGCCGAGCCTGATGGATCTCGCACCCGTTCTCGACCTGACGGTGCTGTCGATCGCCGTCGACGAACCCGAACAGGAGGGGATCGTCGCTGGTATCACCGGCACACTTGCTGACAACGGCGTCTCGATCCGCCAGACGATCAGTGAAGACCCCGAGTTCACCGACGAACCACGCCTGTACCTGGTCACCGACGAGGACTTGCCCGGCGAGGTGATCACCGAACTCCGAGAGTTGGCGTTCGTCAGGAAAATCGAGATTCAGTAGTTTCGTACGCTCTTCCGAACGAGTTACCGGTGCAATCGACGAGGCTCACGGATTCACTGTCGATAACGTACGTCAGACCGTGTCGTCCGGACCGCTGTATTCAATCACCGCCGATCGGCAGAGACGAGGACGGTGACCGTCGGTAGCTAGTTACAGCGATCCGTCTCAGTCGCCGTCGAGGACCGATTTTACTGCAGTCGTCAGCTCTTCGAACCGCTCTATCGACATCCCGTCTGCCGTCACCCAGACGCCGTGTTTCCCCCGAATGATTCGTGTGAGATAACCGTTTTCGAACGTCCGTATCGTCGCCTCGTACTCACCCAGTTGCGTGTGCCGGTACGCCGACTGCGAGTGAAAACCCATCCGTTCGTGCTCGGCGAACCCGACGAGGTCCGCAGTCCGCTCTAGGTCCGATCGCAAGTAAAGCTGTGAGACGGTGTCTTCGGTAAAGTACGTCACACTCCGCAACTCGTCTCCGATCGTGGTCCGACAGACCGAGATCAGTTCGTCGGCGAGTTCGGGATCGATGTCGACGTCTTCCATGTTCCTCTGTATCACGTTCCGGAGTAATAACCTAAAGGGACGAGGCGACACCTGACTGGCGGGACCGACGGTCTCTTTTCGCCGGCCGATGTACTCCTCGCATGGTCGAATCGTTGGCCGCCGCGGGTGAGCGTTCGTGAGCGAGTCTTATCGGACCGTCGCCGAACCTGCGACCGCCGACTTCGTCGTCCAGGGCTCGGAGTTTCTCGGACACGTTCGGCCGGTCGACTCTATCGAGGCCGCCGAATCGTTCGTCGAGACCGCCGAGGCCGAGTACGCCGACGCAACCCACAACGTCCCCGCCTACCGGGTGCGGGCCGATCCCGAAGGCGAACTCCTGCGCGAGTACTCGAACGACGACGGCGAACCTTCCAGTTCCGCAGGGAAACCGGCATTGAACGTCCTCGAGAAGCGCGACCTCGAGAACGTCGCGGTCGTCGTCACCCGCTACTACGGCGGGACGAACCTCGGCGTCGGGGGGCTCGTCCGGGCCTACTCGAAGGCCGTGAAGGACGCGGTCGACGCGGCAGGTGTCGTCGAGGAACGGCCACACGAATCCGTCTCGATCACCGTCGAGTACGACGACTCCGGTACCGTCCGTGGCATCGTAGAGAGCGAAGGCTACGAGTTCGAAGCCGACTACGGTGCCGATGTCTCGTTTGTCGTTCGGGTGCCGCTATCGGAGAGACAGTCGTTCCGCGATCGGTTGCGGAGCGCGACGAGTGGACGGGCCGACCTCGAGTGACCACAGTCGGTCACGCCGGCGTCGAACGCGGCCCGTCGCCCGAGTGCTGGCGCTCGATCGCCGTCAGGAGTTGTTCGGGGGTCTCGAGGGCGTCTCGCTCGAGGCGGACGTCGAACAGGCCGCGATCGAGGACGAGTTCGCCCTCACGCAGGCGAACGTGGTCGACGTCGCTCCAGGGAACGAAGGACCTGACGTAGGGTCGTTGCTTGACGAGTCCGTTCTCGTAAACTCGTATCTCAGGGGTATCTCTCGTCTCTCCGAGTCGAAACCGTCCCTCGGTGAGGCCGCTGGCGAGCCAGCCGAGCCCGATTCCCAGCCAGACGACTGCCGAAAGCCAGTCGCCGACGGCAGCATTGGCTGTCGCGAGAACCAACCAGCCGGCGAGTACGACCCGATCCAGTAAGGAGGGTTTCGGCGGCTCCCAGCGACACGTCAGTATCGGTCGGTCTGCAACCCTCGAGGCCGTGTACTGGGTGTGTGACAGCCACGAGAGTACATACCCCGCAAGGAAGAGCCCGATTGTCGTGAGGAGAGCGAGGAGACCGACGTACTCGGTCACGAACCCGGGTATCGCAGCGACCGCAACGACGACGAACGGAGCGACGGACAGAATCGACACGAGCCAGCGTCGTCGTTTCTCACCGAGCCAGTTCGCGAGGCTCGTCCCCTTTCTCGAGAGGGCGACGCCGACGACTGCTCCGACCGCGAACGCGGCGGTCGTCGTGACGAGACTCTCCGTTGTCGTTACGTCTGCCACTACCGCGCCGATCGCGGTGACGGCGGCGAAGAGAAACCCGACGTAGACGACGAGGACGTATCGGAACGCCGACTCGACGGTTTTCGAATCGCTCGAGGGTGTCGTCAACTCGCTCATCGCGTCGGAAGACGTCATCGCTCGTCAAAAGTATAGTGATGGTGTCACCTGTTCTGTCCGCCGGCAATGGCGTCGCAATCGTCCGGGTGCCGACCGTTCGACCGTCGATTCGGACGAAAAAATCTTTGCAGTGGCCCTCCCTCTCGAGGGACGTGAACGGAATTGACGCGACCGATTACCACGATCTCACCCACGCAGAGGAGCCACGTCTCTCGCCGGCCGACGACCGCGTCGCGTTTGTCCGACGCGAACCCGACGACGAGAAGTCTTCCACCGCGACGGTTCACACCGTCCCCGTCGGTGGCGACGAACCGACCCAGTTCACCGTCAGCGAGGGCGTCGACAGCCAGCCACGGTGGCGTCCCGACGGCGAGTACCTCGCGTTCGCCAGCACCCGCGGCGAGAGCGACCGCCAGCAGTTGTGGGTCGTCCCGACGGACGGCGGCGAAGCCCGCCGACTCACGGGCGTCGTCGGCGGCGTCGGCGACCTCGAGTGGAGTCCGGACGGCTCGAAACTCCTCTTTACCCAGCAGGTCAGCGCCCCAGACCGCGAGCACGACCGCGATTACGTCGTCGATCCCGACTACGAACCCGAGAAACCCGACCCGCGGGTCGTCGACCGGATGGTCTACCGTGCCGCGACGGAGTACTTCGACGGCCGCCGGAGCCACGTCTACGTCGTCGACGTCGAGACAGCACTCGAGGCCGACGAGAGCACGCTCTTCGGGGACGACGAGGACGAACTCGAGCCAGACTCACACCCGATCACGCGGCTGACCAGCGGTGACATCGACTACGTCGGACCGACCTGGGGCGACGCGGAGACGATCTACTACGGCGCCAAGGTCGCCGACGAGGACGAACACCCCGACGACTCGCTGACCTACGAACTGTACGAGCACGACCTCGCAGCCGACGACTCGGACGCGCCGGCCGACGAGGAGACGCGCGAACGCGACCACGTGACGGCGTTCACGGAGACGACGGGCTGGGTGGCCGCGCTCGAGGCGACGGCGGACGGCCTCGTCGCGTTCACGTATACGCCCGAGGAGAAGGCGTCGATGCGCCAGACCGAGATTCGGGTCCACGACCGCACGGATGGAACGGAGGTCACGCCGACGGAGACGCTCGATCGAACCGTCGGATACGGAAGCGGGTTTCAGTTCGATCCCGCAGGCGAGTCGCTTTACTTCGCAACGCCGGACGAGGGATCGAACGTCCTCTGGTCGGTGCCGGCCGACGCGAGTGACGAACCGACGAAAGTCCACGGCGACGGTGCCACCGTCGAGGCGTTCTCGGTCGGCGAGGACTCTCTCGCGTTCGCCCAGAGCGAGTGGGACCACCCCGGCGATATCTTCGTCTCGACTCGTGGCGGCAACGAGGTTCACCGGCTGACGCGGGTCAACGCCGATCTGCTCGCGGATCGACCCGTCCGCCAGCCAGAAGAGATCTGGTTCGAGAACGACGGCACCGAGATCCAGGGGTGGGTGCTGACGCCGCCGGAGTTCGACGCCGACGCGACCGACGAGGCGTATCCGCTGGTCGTCGAGATCCACGGCGGCCCACACTCCCAGTGGACGACTGCGGGAACGATGTGGCACGAGTTCCAGACCCTCGCCGCGGAAGGCTACGTCGTCTTCTGGTGTAACCCGCGTGGCTCGACCGGTTACGGTGAGGAGCACGCGATGGCCATCGAGCGAGACTGGGGCGACGTGACGCTTTCGGACGTGCTCGCAGGCGTCGAAGACGTCTGCGAACGCGACTACGTCGACGAGGACGAACAGTACGTCACCGGCGGGAGCTTCGGCGGGTTCATGACCGCCTGGACGGTCGCCAACACCGACCGATTCGAGGCCGCGGTCTCCCAGCGCGGCGTCTACGACCTCACGAGTTTCTACGGCTCGACGGACGCGTTCAAACTCGTCGAGGGCGACTTCGACACCACGCCCTGGGAGGAACCCGAGTTCCTCTGGGAGCAGTCACCCGTCGCCCACGTCGACGCGGTCGACACCCCGACGCTCGTGCTCCACTCCGATCGCGACTACCGGACGCCGGCCAACACGGCCGAACTGTTCTACCTCGGCCTACAGAAACACGGCGTCGACACCCGGCTCGTCCGCTACCCCCGTGAGGGCCACGAGCTCTCCCGCTCGGGCGAACCCGGGCACGTCGTCGACCGCATAGAGCGCATCGTCCGCTGGTTCGACGGCTACTCCGACTACACCGAGGCACCGCCGGCACTCGAGCGCGACCGGAACGAGGGTCTCTCGGCCGGTTCAGAGGACTCGGACGAAGAGTAAGTGAGGTCGGGCCCTCGAGTCCATTCCCTCCTGCTCTTTTCCCGATGCAACCCCGGATAGCTAGCTGAAAGCTCGTGGTTCCCGAAATAGCGAAGAGTGTACAGCCAGGTAACTAGACGATGTCCCTCGAGATGCTGAGTTCGGCGTCGGACCCGTGTAAGACGTTGATCCAGGAGCCAGCACTTGGGCCAATGTCGTCGGTGAGTTCGTCGCTGTCCTGATCGGTGGCAGCGGTTACGGTTGCCTCGAACCCCTCCCCGATGCCGAGATCAGGTTGTTTTCTCGGCGGTGATCCGTCCTCGTCTGCGCCAGCAAAGCCATCGAAGTCCAACGTCTCGTCGTAGACGACGTCTCCGGTAACGGCGTCGGTGATCGTGAGGTCGATCGTGACGGGATCTTCGTGCCGATTGCTGAGACTGATGTACTTTGGCTCTTCACCTTCGACGTCCAGGAGGGCCAGACAGCCGGCTGTGAGGATCGCTCCGGAGGTTGTCGCGGTTCCGAGGAACAAGCGGCGTGTGCTCGACATCGATTCAGTCGAGTAAACAAACCAATAAGTCTTTTCTGATTTGGTACACCCAGACCGGTCAGATATCCAGTGGGAGATTTCCGACGGATCACCGTCGTGCCTTCATACGGTTTGCTGTATTCAATTACCGGCGATCGTCGATCCTGTTCTGGCGATCGGCGATAAATAGTTACAGCAATCCGTATGAGAGGCGTCCGTTCCATCCCGCCGTATTTCGTCTGGCCGTCGGGACACAGTGGTCACAGTCCGTTCTCGACCGGAAACAAGGGGGTTGCAAGGGACAGAGCTACGGGCTCCATACCCCTAGCACGAGCATGGACCGAAACGTCGGCGGAACCGACCGCCTGCTCCGGATCATCAGTGGACTGTCCCTGTTGTCGTTCGGCTACCGCAACCGGGATCGTCCCCTCGGAACTCTCGCGTTCGTCGTCGGGAGCGACCTCTTCGCGACGGCCGTCATCCAGCGGTGTCCGGCCAACGCTCTGTTGGGAATCGATACCTGCGGGGCCGAGTAGTTGCCAGACTGCGATCTCGACGACCGTCTCGAGGTGGGATGTCAGCAAACACTCGGCGGCGACCGAACGTTATGTCGTCCGGAACGCCCGGTCGCCGGCGTCGCCGAGGCCGGGCACGATGAAGCCGTCGTCGTCGAGTTTGTCGTCGATCGAGACCGTCAGCAGGTCGGCCTCGGGGAACTCGTCGTCGACGCGAAGCAGGCCGTCCGGTGCCGAAACAGCCGAGAGGACGATCAGGTTCTCCGGTTCGACCGAGTTCTCGGTGATGTGATCCAGAACTGCACACATCGTGGAACCGGTTGCGAGCATCGGATCGGCGACGATGACGGTGTCGTCCTCGGTGATCTCGGGCAGTTTGACGTAGTCGACGCTGATCGGGAACGAGCCGTCGTCCTCGCGGCCAGCTTCCTCGTCGCGGCTCGCGCTGATAACTCCCTGTCGCGCGCGAGGGAACGCCTTCAGCAGTCCCTCGACGAACGGCGTCGCCGCGCGCAAGACGTTGATGATGACGACATCGTCGAGCCCACGAACCTGCTCGCCCATCGTCGTCTCGAGGGGCGTCTCGAGTTCGACGTACTCGGTTTCCATGCGGCCGTCGATGATCTCGTAGCCACAGATGCGGCCGAGTTTCACCAGGCCTTTGCGGAAGCTGACCTGCTCGGTTTCGACGTCTCTGAGCTGTGAAAGTGTGTGTTTCGCCAGTGCGTGCGTGACGAGATACGCGTCGTCCCGATCTTCGATCGTCATACGTGTACTGGCTCGCGCCGGATAGTTGACGGTATCGGATCTGGCGCGAGCGTGCGTGGTGTGGTCACGAGTTTCGATGGTGGTCCGACGCCGACCGTGCCGCGGCGGAGAAGTTTATGACGGTCCACGCCATACTACCGGGCCAGTCGAATGGAAGAGAGTATCTCGGGGTTCAAAATTCGCGGTGACTGGGGCGATGTCGTCGAACACGGCGAACGCATCTCACGTGCGCTGCGGGACGCTGGCGTCGGCTCGAGCGACGACTCCGACGCCGACGACGGCCTCACCGACGCTTTCGAAGAGTGGGAGGAGTGGCGGCCCAAGGCTCACGAGACCTTGGATGCCGACGTCAGCGAGAAGACGGCCGACCAGGCAAGCGTCGAGGAAGGGAAAGGCGAGCAAGTCGGGAAAGAGCCCGACGAAGACATCAAAACTGCCGGTGAGAAGCTCTCGGAGTCGTACGAACAACTCGAGGACGACGACGCCGAGGCTGCAGTCGACAACTGGCGAGAATCGATCGATTACGTCGCACGCGCAGCCGACTCGGCCAGTCGCAAGGCACTCCGTCGAGTCGAGGACACGGTCTATCAGAACGTGATGACCCAGCTCGCGCCGTACTACTTCGACAACGCGCTCATCAGCGCGAACGTCCAGCAGTCGGCCCGGGGGAACGACGACGCCGAGCGGTTCGTCTTCGAGGTCAACGTCAACGACGACGACCTGAAAGACGAGGTCTCGGACCGACTGTCGGAACTCGAAGACGAGATCGATCGCTGGCACGTCGAAGTCGAGAAAGACACCGATGCGGCGGAAGCGATCGAGGGGGTCGAGCCGCCGCCGGAGCCGGAAGACGACGAGCCGAAGTCGACGACGAACTAGCGTCTCGAGTTCCGTCGCTGCGGATTTTGAGAGCAGAAATATTAGTTAGTGTCTTGTGGTGAAATGACCGTGTCCGCTCGTTAGCAGGCGCAGGTCGTCGTGATGATACACTCTGCGTTGTCACAGGTTGCACAGGTGTTTTTGTGCGTCCGTGGTACTGCTCCGTCGAGACACCAGTCTCCGACGCAGTCACAGCCACCGCAGTTATCACAGTCGTCCGCCGTTGGCGGTTGTTCGTCGTGGTCTGTTGCCCCAATCGACATCTCCACCTGCTCGTAGCTGTCGCCGTCCGAGTGCACGTACATGAGTACGTTGCTGCCGTCTTCGGGGAACAGCGCGGCGAACGGTGCAGAACTCTCGCTGTAGGTGACTTGCAGTCGGCCACGAGGCGTCGCCGTGGTGAACGACACTTCTCGTGACCCTCCCTCGGCGAGGTCGTAAATTTGTCCGTCGGCGTCGTCCGTCGCATCGAAATCCGGAAGGACGTCGAGGGTGGCTTCTGCGAGCAAGGCGTCGCTCTCGAGTTTGCCGATCCGGCCGTCGTGACGTACGCCGAGGGAGCGACGTGGTTCCTGTACGCGTTTCGACTTGGACCTGCGGAGGCGTTTACGGGAACCGTGTTTTACAGCTACGAGGTGCTTCAGGCGGCTGTCTCCGGCAGCTCAGTCGCTGTGCCACACGGCCCGAATCTGTTCGGTGTCGGCGTGTTGCTCGCGTGGCTGGCGCTGCCGCTGCTCGTCGGTTCCTGGTGGTTCCAGCGTGTGGATCTCGAATGAGTCCAACCGTTCGTGACCCAAATGATTTTGATTCACGCTCTTGTGTAGCACTTTGTTGATCTCATAGCGTCGCTTTGATAGCGTGTTTGAGCGCTTCTCTCCCTGGTTTCCGCAG
>JGI2924J29684_1078046_pt1 | contig 29081 bp, 36 predicted proteins | sample BenlonsequencITS_FD_29684 | JGI IMG/M metagenome (IMG submission 29684)
GGCGATCCACCCCCACAGCGCCAGCCGTGCCATATCCCGTCGTTCGACCCCACGTGGATAACTATTACTGTTCGATCGAACTGATTGAATAGATTTTTCCATCGATACCCGGAACCGGTTCGTTCGCCGAAACCGGTATTTCAGCGAGGAAAAGGGGTATATGTGTCGGCAATCGAATGGGTACCGAGCATGGCTCGCCTGTTCCCCTTCCGCTCGGAGCCGCGATCCGAGGAGGGGCAACCGCGGATCGTCGGCCTCGAAGGCGAGGACGCCGACGCGGTGTTCGGCGCCCTCTCGTCGACGACGGCCCGCCGGATCTACGCGCGCCTCGACGACGAGCCCGCCACGCCCAGCGATCTCGCCGAGGCGGTCGACTCCTCGATCCAGAACGTCCGGTACCACCTCGAGAACTTGGAGGAGGCGGGGCTGGTCGAGGTCGTCGACACCTGGTACTCCTCGCGGGGCAACGAGATGAGCGTCTATGCGACGACCGACGGGCCGCTGATCGTCACCAGCGACGAGTCGACGGGGGCTCGCCTCCGGACGGTGCTCGCGCGCGTCCTCGGCGGGATCGCCGTCCTCGCGGGGGGGAGCCTGGTCGTCCAGTACGCCGTCTCCCGCTGGTTCGGCGGGGCCGGCGGCCCGGGGTTGGCGAGCGAGGACGTCGCTCGAACGGAGGGGGCGACGGGCGATCGGGGGAGTGACGGAGTCCCCGAGAGCGTCGAAACCGTCGGGACGGTGGTCGCGAGCGCACCGCCGGGGCTGCTCTTTTTTCTGGGTGGTCTGGCGGTGTTGCTTGCGGTGACGGGGTACTGGTACCGAAGCCGTCCCGCGTACTGACCGCGGCGGTTCGAGGACAGGTCAACAGCTATTTGCGTCTCACTGCCGTTATTCTAGTACAACTCCCGGGCGTGCGGTCTCGCCACGTCCCCGCCTCGCGGGGGCAGATCTCCATGGAAGACACCTCGAAATATCATATCCACGCGAACGTGACGGCTAACGGGGTGGTCGAGCGAAGCGACGTCGTCGGTGCGATCTTCGGCCAGACGGAGGGGTTACTGGGCGACGAGCTCGACCTCCGCGATCTCCGCCAGTCACAGAAGGTCGGACGTATCGACGTCGAAATCAGCAGCACGAAGGGCCAATCCCACGGTCGGCTCACCATCGCGACCAGCCTCGACAAGGTCGAGACGGCGACGCTTGCGGCCTCACTAGAGACGATCACCCGGATCGGCCCCTGTCGGGCCTCCCTCGAGATCGACGAGATCGAGGACGTCCGTGCGGCCAAACGCAAGGCGGTCGTCGACCGGGCGAAGGAGCTGCTCCAGACCGGGTTCGACGACTCGGTGATGAGCTCCGAGGAGATCCTGGCGGAGGTCCGCCAGCACGTCCGCGTCGAGGACATCACCGAGTACGAGGGGCTCCCTGCGGGGCCGCGGGTGACCGACAGCGACGCGATCATCGTCGTCGAGGGCCGATCGGACGTGCTGACGCTGCTGAAGTACGGCGTCAAAAACGCCATCGCCGTCGAGGGGACGAACGTCCCCGACGCGGTCGCCGAGCTGACCCGCCACCGAACCGTCACCGTCTTTCTCGACGGCGATCGGGGCGGAGACCTGATCTTCGAAGAGCTCTCCCAGGTCGGCGACATCGACTACGTCGCGTTCGCGCCTGCCGGCGAGTCCGTCGAAGAGCTCGACCACCACCAGCTGTTCGCCGCGCTCCGGAACAAAGTCCCCTACGACAGCGTCTCGGAACTCAACGAGCCCCGTGAGGCGGTCGCCGCGACCGACGGAAGCGCGACGCCGTCGCCGCCAGCCTCGTCCCCGCCGACGATCGACGAGGAGTCCCCCGACGGACCGTCGGCCGGTTCGAACCGCAGTGCAGCGGCTCCGGAAACCGACGCCAACGCCGACGACGGGGCGGACTCTCCGTCAGAGCTCCCCGCCGACGAGTCGCCGACCGAGCCCGAAACCGTCTACGGCCACGCGGCGGTCGTCGTCGCCGGCGACACGGACCGCGCGCGCTTTCTCGACGCCGACGGCGACGTCCTCGAGGAGGCTCCGGCCGGGGAGGTCGACGACGCGCTCGCGGACGCCGGGACGGTGCCGACGACGGTCGTCCTCGATGGAATTCTGGACCAGCGGCTGCTGGATCTCGCGGCCGACCGTGGCGTCGAGCGGATCGTCGCCCGCTCGCTCGGCCAGTTCACCAAGCGGCCGACGAGCGTTCGGGTCCACGCGGTCGACGAGATCGCCGACACGCCCCCCTCAGAGTGAGGCCGTCCTCGCTGCGTGAGACTCCCTCTCAGCGGCGTCGCCGTCCGAGGAGTTGATGAGCGAGCGGTTCCTAGCCCGGCCGATCATGTCTCCATCAGTCGCCGCCGCGGTCGCCTTGCTTGGCGTCTGGATCGTACTCATGTTCGCCGTCACTGCCGTCGCTGGCGAGGACCAGCTCCGAGCGACGAGCTGGTTCGAGGACGGTGAGGATCGCTCGGGACCGCGGGATTAGCCCACGAGCGCGGCCGAGACCACGAGCAGCGCGGCCGCCAGCGCTCCCGACAGCGTCGCGAGGAAGTTCACGCCCTGGTTGCCAAGCAGGGCTCCCTCGAGGGTCGCCCCGAGGAGGCTGTCGACGGTCATGCCGATGAAGCCGGCGGCGACGACGATCGCCGCCCCGAGGACGCCGACCTCGGGAAACAGCGTGTAGGAGATAGCGGCGACGATCGTCGCTCCGGTGATCCCGGCGACCTCCCCCTGCCAGGTGACGCCGCCGTCGGTGCCCGGCTCGACCGGTTCGAGCGTCGTGATCAGCCGCGGCGTCTCGAAGATGCTCCCGATCTCGCTCGAGAGCGTGTCGCTCATCGCGGTCGCGACCGAGCCGGCGAAGGCAAACAGAAACAGCTCGGGCGCGACGGGAAGGAAGTCGGCTTCGCTGGCGGCATAGCCAAGCACGGCGACGAGCCCGACGGCGGCGTTCCCGAGGACGTTCCCGGTGCCGCGCGCGCCGTTGTTCTCCTCGGCGACGCCCAGATCCTCCTTGCGGTCGTAGCGAAACTTCGTCGAGAGCCCGCCGATGGCGAAAAACGAGATGAGCACGACGAACCAGCCGTACCCGCCGAGGACGATCGTCAACAGCCCCAGCAACACGCCGGTGAGCATTCCCGCGATCGAGGCCGTCTCGAGGGCATACGAGGCGTACCCCAGCGCGACGGTGATCGCGAGCACGACCGTGATCTCGACGGTCCCGATGGCGGGCTCGAGCTCCGCGAGCAGCCACAGCAACAGGCCGACCGACAGCATCACGATGGGGTCGTCGTAGAGCAAGAGGACGTCCCGCAACAGTGCTGCGAGCAGGGCGCCGCTGGCGGCGAGAAACAGGATCAGCGGCAGCGCGGCTCCGACCGATCCGCCGACGAGCTCGACGGTTACCGCCTGTCCGACCGCGGCCGCGACGGTCGCGGCGAGACAGAATCCGGCGGCGTGGACGACGTCGTCCTCGGTCCAGGTCCGGACGAGTCGCTCCCCGAAGTTCCCGTAGCCGATCAGGAAGACGGTGCCGACGAAGACGGCAAGCGGCATCGAGGCCTCCGTGGCCAACAGTCCGAGTGCGACCCCCGCCAGTACGAACGCGATGAGCCCGTAGAGGCGGCCGTCCTCGTAGTCGTCGGGGTAGGCCAGCAGATCGAAGATCGGCCCGTCAGTCACGGCGACCGCTCCGAGCAGGACGATCCCGGCGAGGACGGCCGCGACCTCCGGGCCGAAGAGCGGAACGGCGAGCGAAAGCGTACACAGCAACGCGAAGACGCCGGCTCGCCGGACGGGTTCTGACACGGTAATCGGTCCTTTCTGTGGGGATTACTTCAACCTTCGTGAACCGCTCCGGAGCCGGTTTCCCGCGGGTAGCGGGGCTAACTCTCCTGTCCGCCCGTCACCGATCGAACCCGTAACCGGTATGCCATCGGCCCGGAAACGGGAGGGCGTGGGTCTGTACGAGCGCTACCTCTCCGTCCGTATCGCCCGCCACGACGCCGAGAGTCCCGACCACGTCGCGCTCGTGATCACCGAACGGGACCTGCTCGAGCGCGGTGCCTACGAGACGCTCGCGGATTTTTTCGAGTGGGCCTTCGAGTACGCCCGACGGGTGACCGTCTACGTCAGCGTCCTCGACGCCGACGCGATCCCGGCCCTGCGCCGCGAGCTCGAGACCGTCGACGCCCCCCGGGAGATCGCCGTCCGAACCCCTGACGATCCGAGTCAGGCCGACGCTCCGATCCAGATCGGGATCGGTCTGGGCGGGAAACACGAGTTCACGGCCGCGGTTCGCACCCTGGCCGAGAGCGTCGACGCGGGCGAGCTCGAGCCCGACGAGATCAACGACGAGCGCGTCGAGAACCACCTCGTCTTTCCCTCCGAGCCCGATCTGGTGATCAAGACGGGCGCCGAACGCCTCTCCGATTTCATGATCTGGCAGTCGGTCTACTCCGAACTCTACTTCACCGACGTCAACTGGCGGGACTTCCGCGAGCGGGACTTCCTGCGTGCGGTCCGGGAGTACTGCAATCGCTCGCGACGGTTCGGTCGGTAGTTCGATCGGTACGGCGGACCGTCTCAGTTGTCGATCGCGTCGACGACCTCCTCGTCGAGCTGTTTCGCGTCGGTGAACACCCGTCGGCTGAGCAGGACGGTGTTGGCGACGACGGTGAGCCCGCCCGCAGCGAAGAGCATCAGCATGATCGCGAACTGGTACTGGGCGGCGTAGATCGGGTTCTCGCCGGCGATGATCATCCCCGCCATTAGCCCCGGGATCTTGACAACGCCGAGACTCTTGATCGCGTCGACCGTCGGGATCAACGCTGCGTAGACGCTCGTCGAGACGTACTCGGTGATGGCTTCGTCCGGCGAGGCGCCGACGCTCAACAGCGCCTCGATCTCCGCCCGGTTCGAGGCGATCTCCCCGGTAAACCGGTCGAGGGCGAGCGAGTTCGTCTGCATCGAGTTGGCGATGACCATGCTCCCGATGACCAGCAAGTCCCGCATCGTCATCTCGATGGCGCCCGCGGCGGCCATCGCCACGATCGTCAGCCCGGCTCCGAACCCGATCGACGCCAGCGACGTCTTGAACACGCCCGGTAGCGCGGTCCCGCGCTTGTAGGAGATGTAGGCGCCGACGACGATCATGACCGCGAGGGCGACCGCCGCCCAGGCGAGGTGGGCCGCCAGCAGAAGACTGATCACCGCACCGGCGGCGACCACCTGGATCAGCCCGCGAACGGACATTGTGACGACCTCCCGCTCGAACCCGAGCTGGCGGACGTAGACAACTCCGAGGACGACCGCCGTCAGCGCCGCCGCGATCGCGATCTGGACGAACCCCGTGACGAGGACCGGGTCGGCCGCGTGCTCGAGGACGCGCTCCAGGGCCGGATCGGTCACGCGAGAACCTCCTCGGGCCGTCCCTCGGCGACGACCCGTCCGTCCTCGAACTCGGCGACGCGGTCGGCGAGGCGCTCGGCCTGGGCGGTGTCGTGGGTGACGAGGACGCAGGTCAACCCCTCGGTTCGGATCAGGTCGCCGAGGAGCTCCTCGACCCGCGCTTCCGTCTCCGAATCGAGGTGGGAGGTCGGCTCGTCGAGTAGGAGCACCTCGGGATCGACGTAGAGGGTCCGGGCGACCGCGACGCGCTGTTGCTGGCCGCCGGAGAGGTCCTCGACGTCCCGTTCCGCCGCGTTCGGCAACTGGACTCGGTCGAGCAGCGCCGCGACGCGCTCGTCGTCGACCGGTTCGCCCCGGATCCGATCGCTCGCGGCGACGTTCTCTCGGACGGTCCCCGGCCGGAGCGCCGACTCCTGGGGAACGAGCCCGATCCGACGACGCAGTGTCTGGGGATCGATCTCGCGGTAGTCGACGCCGTCGAGAAACACCGTGCCGTCGGTCGGTTCGTCCAGTCGGTTGAGCAGCCGGAGGAACGAGGACTTCCCCGCCCCCGAGGAGCCGACGACCGCGAGGACCGTCGACCCCCCGACGCGGAGCGAGACGTCCTCGACGATCGTCTCGCCCGATACCGTTCTCGTGAGCGACTCGGTCTCGAGCTTCGCTTCCATCGTCCCGGTGCTCGCTCCGGACGAGCAAAAGTCGCTGCGGTCGGTTCGGGCTGCCAGCCAGCTTCGGGCGGGTTACGGATCGACGTCGGGCTCCGGAAACTCGACGTAGGCAAACAGTGTCACGAGGACGCCGACGGTCACCAACAGGAGGCTCCCGCCGATCGCGAGAAACTCGGCTGGCTGGGTGTGGTCAGCGGCGGCCTGGGGGTGACGGAGCACGCCGGCGGCTCCGAGCACCAGAACGGCGGCGACTCCGGTCGCCGTCGCGGCGAGGCCGGCGGCGAGCTGGCGGTCCATACCGGCTCTCGGGACGCCGTCCGATTGTAGGTTTCGAGACACTGCTCAGTCCGCGGCGGGTCCGCTCGAGTCGGCCCCCTCGAGTTCGTCCTCGTCGGGCTGTTCGGCGGTCGGCAGCGAGTCCCGGAACCGGTCGACGATCGAGCGAGCCTCGGCGAGTTCGCGGTCGCTCATCGCGCCCAGCAGGGCAAGCGCCCGTCGAGCGCGGGTTCGCCGCCAGGACTCCTGGCGGTGTTCGTACGTGCGGATCCCACGGAGGAAGTCGGGCTTCGAGAACTCGGGCCAGTAAGGCGTACAGAAAAAGACCGCGGCCTCGTTGCCGTTGGCGTGCCAGGGCAGGAAGTTCGAGGTGCGCTCGTCGCCTCCGGTCCGGATAATCAGGTCGACGTCACGGACCGGCTCGTCGTACAGCCGGCGCTCGATCGTCTCTACGTCGATCTCCTCGGGGTCGACCGCGCCGGACTCGACGTCCTCAGCGACGCCGCGGGCGGCCTCCAGGAGCTCCGAGCGGCCCCCGTAGGCCAGCGCGATGTTCAACACGAAGCGGTCGTAGTCGCGGGTCCGGTCCTCCGCGTAGTCGACGGCCTCTCGGACCCGCTTGGGCAGTCGCTCGACCGCACCGAGCGCGCGGATCTTGACGCCGTTCTCGTGGACCCGTTCGGCGTCGGCGAACTCACGGAGCTTCTCGCAGAGCAGATCGTACAGCGCCTCGCGCTCCTCGGCCGGCCGCTCGAAGTTCTCCGTCGAGAACGCGTAGAGGGTCAGCTCCTCGACGCCGACCTCCTGGCACCACTCGAGGACGTCCTCGGTCGTCTCGGCGCCCTCGCGGTGGCCGTCGGTCGCGTCCGATCCCTGTCGGCGCGCGTACCGACGGTTTCCATCCTGAATCACGGCGACGTGGGTTGGCACACCGTCGATCTCCCGCGAGAGAAGCTGCTCGTAGGCCGCGTCCACGCGCTCACGGAGCCACCGATTCATCGTTCGACGTGAGGAAGGGCAGAAGTATGTGTCTTGTGTGTTACTCGCCGACGCCGACACGTCCCAACACGGCACGCGACGACCGATCGTGACCGCTATCAGGCCGGAGGTCCTCGTGTCGGCCGATGAGCGACACACTCGACGAGGATCTCTACCAGCGAACGAAGGCGTTACTCGAGCCCGGCGAGGTCGACCTTAACGGTGCCATCGTCCACACCGAGTACGACGGCAGCGAGGACGTCCGGATGATGCAGACGACGATCGACGTCGGCGATATCATCGCCGAGCACTCGGGGTACGATCCGAAAGACTGCTACGTCTACTCGGGCAACGACGACCCCGACTTCTCCTCGAACCAACACCAGGGGCTGACCCTCGAGGACGAGGAATTCGTCTGGGAGTGCCAGCAGCTGCTCCGGGAGGGGAGCTTCGACATCGTCATCTACTACGAGGCCAGCGCCGACCACGAGGCGATCCTCGAAGAGATCGAAGAGCTCGGGTTCGACGTAAGCGGCGTCGAGGGCGAGTAGGCGGGCGGCTTCGGCTCCGAATCGGTTACGGTCGCGGTCACGGGTTCTCCGTCCGTGACCGTTTTCCTCCGTACGCCCGTAGGAACAACGCTTGATGACTCTACCAATCACCGACGACTGGAGCGAGCTGTACGTCGACGGGGAGTGGACGCCGTCCGAAAGCGGCGAGGAGCTGACCGTCGAGGACCCCTCGACGCGGGAGTCGATCGCGTCGGTTCCCGCGGCCGTCGAGGACGACGTCGACGCGGCCTACGAGGCCGCCGCGGCCGCCCAGTCAGCGTGGGGAGACCGCCCGCCCGCAGAGCGCGAGGAGCTGTTGCAGGACGTCGTCGATGGGCTTGAGGAGCGCCACGACGAGATCGTCGAGCTGCTCACAAGCGAGGCCGGCGGCTCGCAGATCATGGGCGAGACGTCGCTCCAGCTGGCGACCGATCAGGCCGCCGAGGCGGCGACGCTGCCCCGCCGGATGAAAGGCCAGCACGCCGCCTCCAACGTTCCGGGGAAGGAAAACGTCGTCGAGCGTGTCCCCGAGGGAGTGGTCACGGTGATCTCGCCGTGGAACTTCCCGCTAAACCTCTCGATGCGAGCGGTCGCGCCGGCGATCGCCGCCGGGAACGCGGTCGTGCTCAAGCCCGCCTCCAATACGCCGATCACGGGCGGACTGTTGCTCGCAAAGCTGTTCGAGGACGCCGGGGTTCCCGACGGCGTCCTCAACGTCGTCACCGGGAAGGGGTCGGAGATCGGCGATCGGATCGCCGGCCACCCCGAGAGCGACGTCGTCGCCTTCACCGGATCGACGCCGATCGGCCGCCAGGTCGCCGCCACCGCCGGCGAGAACCTCGCTGAGGCCGCGATGGAGCTGGGCGGGAACAACGCTCACATCGTCACCGAAGACGCCGACCTCGAGGACGCCGTCGACGCCGGCGTCTTCGGCACGTTCGTCCACCAGGGACAGGTCTGTATCTCGATCAACCGCCACCTGGTCCACGAGGACGTCTACGACGAGTACGTCGAGCGGCTGACCGAGCGCGCCGAGTCGCTGCCAGCCGGCAGCGCCCACGACGACGACACCGTCGTCGGGCCGATCATCGACGAGAGCCAGCGCGAGGAGATGCTCGGCTACGTCGAGGAGACCGTCGAGGCGGGCGCGACTCTCGAGACCGGCGGCGAGACGGTCGAGATCGACGGGGTCGACGACTCGCTGATCGTCGCGCCGACGGTCCTCTCGGGGGTGACGAACGAGATGGCCGCGGCCTGTAACGAACACTTCGGTCCGATCGCACCCGTGATCCCGTTCTCGGATATCGACGAGGCCGTCGAGCTCCACAACGCCGTCGAGTACGGCCTCTCGGGATCGGTCCACGCGGGCGACGTCGGCGCGGGACGGCGGATCGCGGACCGCCTCGAGACCGGGATGGTCCACATCAACGATCAGCCGATCAACGACGAGGCCCACGTCCCCTTCGGCGGCACCGGCGCCTCCGGGATCGGCAGCTACAACGCCGAGGCGTTCCTTGAGGAGATCACCGAACGGAAGTGGCTCTCCCTGCAACACGACTCCCGGGAGTACCCGTTCTAGCTCCGCCGAGTCGCTTATGAGGGCCGCGTCCCGACGGTCACGTACGCGGTAGCCGTCTCCCGGTTATCGGAGACAGGAGTCGCCGTCGACGCGGCGACAGATCGTTTGAGTCCACAATGATTCCGCTACTCCACGACTTCACGGGGACGACGGTGCTCGTCTTCGGGGGTGGCCCGGTCGGAGCCCGGAAGGCTCGCCGGTTCGCCCGCGAGGCGAGGGTGCTGGTCGTCAGTCCCGACTTCACAGACGAGCGGTTCGGCGACGCAGAGCGAGTGCGGGCCGCACCCGATCCAGCGGCCGTCCCCGGCTGGCTCGCCCGTGCCGAGCCCGCGCTGGTCGTCGCCGCGACCGACGACGAGGCGCTCAACGGAGCGATCGAGCGGGCGGCCCGGGAGCGAGGCACGCTCGTCAACCGCGCCGACCGGGCCGGGGGACGCGAGCCCGGAAGCGTCGTCGTCCCCGCGACCGTCCGAGAGGACCCCGTCGTCGTCTCGGTCTCGACGGGCGGGACCGCTCCCGCGCTGAGCAAACACCTCCGTCAGGAGTTCGAGGACCGGCTGGCGGGCGCCGGCGAGATGGCGCGGCTCTGCGGGACGCTCCGTTCGGAGCTCAAATCGCGGGACGTCGCACCCGCCCGTCGGCGTGAGCTCGTCGGAGACGTCGTCAAATCATCGGCCGTTTGGACAGATTTACGTACGGGTGCGTCCAAGCCATCCCAAGTGATCGAGGACGTGCTGAGTGAGGAGCAGTCGACGAACGGTGATCGACCGTGAGCGGCGTTATCACGGCCGCACGCGTCACACACGACAGCGGCAGCGTCGACGATCTCGCGGCCGCGAGCCCCGACAGCCAGCGGGCCGCCGTCGCGACTCTCCGCGAGCTTCCGGAGATCGAGGAGGCGTACGTCCTCTCGACGTGTAACCGGGTCGAGGCCTACGTCGTCTCGACCGACGCCACGATCGGACGAGCGACGCTCGAGGAGTTTTTCGCGACGGCCAACGACGACGCGCTGGTCGTCACCGGCCACGACGAGAGCCTGCGACACCTGCTGCGGGTCGCGACGGGACTCGAATCGGTCGTGCTCGGCGAGGACCAGATCATCGGTCAGGTCCGCACCGCCTACGAGGACGCCCGCAGCGCCGGCGGGATCGGGCCGATGCTCGACGCGGCCGTCACGAAGGCGATCCACGTCGGCGAGCGCGCCCGAACCGAGACCGCGATCAACGAGGGCGTCGTCTCGCTCGGATCGGCTGCGACCCGGCTCGTCGCCGACGACGTCGTCCTCGAGGGGGCGACGGGACTGGTCGTCGGCGCCGGTGAGATGGGACGGCTGGCAGCCCGAAGCCTCGCCGACGCCGGGGTCTCGGAGCTGGTCGTCGCGAACCGCACCGTCGACCGCGCCGACCACCTCGCGGACGAGCTCGACGTCGAGGCCCGCGGCGAACCCCTCGAGGCGCTCGCCACGATCGCCGACGACGCAGACGTCGTGATCGCGGCGACCGGCAGCGACGAGCCGGTTGTCGAACCCCACCACCTCGACGGGGGCGACCAGGTCGTCGTCGACCTCGGCCAGCCTCGCGACGTCGCGCCCGCGGTCGGTGCCCTCGAGTCGGTGACGGTGTACGACCTCGACGACCTCGAGTCGATTACCGCCGAGACCCGCGAGCAGCGCGCCGACGCCGCAAGCGAGGTCGAGCTGATGATCGACCGGGAGTTCGAGCTCCTCTGTGACCAGTACAAACGCGCCCGGGCCGACGAGGTCATCGCGGCGATGTACGAGTCGGCCGATCGCATCAAGGAACGCGAACTCGAGCGGGCGCTGACGGAACTCGAGAAGGAGGGAACCTCACAGCGGGACGTGCTCGAGGCGATGGCCGACTCGATGGTCAGCCAGCTGCTCGCTCCGCCGACCAAGAGCCTGCGGGAGGCCGCCGCGGAGGACGACTGGAGCACGATCAACACCGCGTTGCAGCTGTTCGACCCCGAGTTCGGCGACGCTCGGCGCGCGCCGTCGTTCGGCGTCTCCGACGACGAGCGAGCCGACGTCCCGATCGGTGCCACCGACGACGATTGACGGCACGAGAAAGACGGCACAACCGTTATTTTCGTCGCTTCCGTCCATCCGCTATGGCAGACCTGCTTTCGGACGACGAGATCGACGCACAGCTGCCCGACGGCTGGGAGCGCGAGGACGACGAGATCGTCCGCACCTACGAGTTCGACGACTACCTGCAGGGCGTAAGCTTCGCCCAGGACGTCGGCGAGGTCGCCGAGGAGCAGTTCCACCACCCCGAGATCCGCATCCGCTACGAGGAGGTCGAGGTACGGCTGACCTCCCACGAGGAGGGTGGGATCACTGACGCGGACATCGAGATGGCCGAGCTGTGCGACGAGGCGTACGGGGGCTGATGGAGGCCGCGTACGTCTTTCGGGTTCGGCTCCGACTCGAGCCGGCCACCGACGGCGTTCGGGTCGACGGCGACGGCGAGACGACGGTGACGGTCTCTCGGGAGGCTCCGGAGCCCGGCACCGAGGGGTGGCTGTTCTTCCGAAACACGCTCTGGCGCGGCGAGGTCGGCGACGCGGAGCACGCCCGTCGGCTCGCCGCCGACTGGCTCGGCGAACCTCTCGGCGCGATCGAGGACGTCTCCTTCCGGGAGCTGCGGACCGACGAGGCGTACCTCGACGCGCTGAAGACCGCGATCGCGGCCGACCTCGAGGCGTTCAACGCCGACGACGTCTCCGAGGTGCTCTCGAAGTATCTGGGGTCGAGCGTCCACGTCACCGACCAGGTGTAGCGCGGTCCGCTGGAGCGACACGCATTTACTCACGAATCGCGTAGGGAGTCGTCCGAATGGTCTCCGAATACGACTACTGGCTGCTCGACCTCGACGGCACGCTCATCGACGTCGAGTGGTCCTACACCCGGGAGGTGTTCGACCGGGTCGGCGACCGCCTCGGCCGCGAGTTCACCGACCAGGAGGCAGACATCATCTGGAGCGGGCTCACCGGCTCCCGCGACCGCCAGCTCGAGGCCTGGGGGATTGACCCCCACGAGTTCTGGGAGGCGTTCCACGCCGAGGAGGATCCGATGGTCCGTGCCGAACAGACCTACCTGCACGACGACGCTGCGTTCGTCGCCGAGCTCGACGTCCCCGTCGGGCTCGTGACCCACTGCCAGGAGTTCCTCTGCGAGCCCGTGCTGGACAACGTCGGGATCCGCGACTGGTTCGACGCCCGCCTCTGTTGTACCGAAGAAACCGGCTGGAAGCCCGACCCCGCCCCCGTCGAGTCCGTCCTGCGTGAGCTCGGCGTCGCGCACAACGGTCACGAGGGCGTCCTCGCCGGCGACGGCGCGAACGACGTCGGCGCGGCCTGGAACGCCGGCCTCGACGCGATCCACGTCGAACGGGTCGGCCACGAGCGTCGCGGCCAGTGTGTCCTTGGCGACTACCGCGTCGAATCGTTCGACGAACTTCCCGGACGACCCTGACTCACGCTCGCTCGCGAGCCGGCTGGATCTCCTCGTCGACGAGCGTCTCGTAGGCCCGGCGCAGCCGCTCGGACAGCGCCTGGTGGGAGATCCCCAGCTCGGCGGCCAGCTCCTCCATCGAGATCTCCCGGGGGATCTCGAAGTAGCCACGCTCGAGGGCAGCCTCGAGCGCCTCCCGTTGTTCGGTCGTCAGGCTCGTCCTGGAGTGCGAGCCCGCTTCGACGTCGGTCACTCGCCGGAGGTCGACGCTGACGCCTCGCTCGACGAGCCGATCGTGGGCCACACAGAGCGTCTCGCGGTCCCGGAATCGGACGCGAGTCTGCCACCAGCCGTCCGTCGCCCAGGCCTCGAGCAGCGATCCGCCGTCGGCGAGCAACTGGTCGCACACCGTCCGCTCCTCGCGGAACGTGACGTCGTACAGCAGCCGGTCGTCGGCCTCGACCAGAAGTGTCACGGTCTCGACGGTCGGGTCCGCCTCGAGGACGTCGTCGAGCGCCCGACGATCGACGTCGGTGATCCAGAGGCAGGGCTGGGACCGCGAGACGGCCGCCTCGAGCTCGACGCGCAGCGTCGGGAGCCGATCGAACGAATCGGCCAGGACCGTGTCCGCGGCCGGAATCCGAAACTCGGCGATGGTCGACATCACGCTTCGTACACCACCCGACCTAAAAATCGCTGTTCAGCGTCGACTGACCGTCTCGTCCGGCTACCTGTCGGTCGCGATCGATTCGAGGGCGTCCTCGAGCTCCGCGACGCCGGGTTTCGAGCGGCGGTCGGAATTTACGAGGACCCGAACCCGCTGGCTGCCAAGCGATACGAACCCAAGATCGAGCCGGTCGGCGGTCTCGCGGAGCCCGAGGCCGGCGCCGGCCTCGTCTGCGAGGACTTTTCTGGCGGGACTCTCGTGGGCGCGCAGCCCCAGATCGAAGCCCGTGATCGCGTCGACGATATCGTGGCGCTCGACGTCGCGCCTCTCGGCGAGGTCGGCGACCGCGGCGCCCAGACTCGAGCGCAGGCCGGAGTCGGTCGTCCGGTTGACGAACTGGACGTCCTCGTCGACCAGATCGGCAACTCCCTCGATCCGATCGGGGTTGCCGGGTTTGACGAGCAGCCCCCACTCGCGCTCCCAGCTCCCCAGCTCCTCGGCGTCGACGTCCCTGTCGGTCGGCCCCGCGAGGACGGCGACGTCCGGCAGCCCCTCCCGGAGCCGCCGCAGACCGGGTCGGGAGCCTTCCGAGAGATATCGCGGGTTGTCGAGGCCGTCGAGCAGCCGGGAAAGCGTCGGATCGTCCTCGCCGACGCCCAGCAGCGTTGGGGGCCGGACGTCCGGCGAGAACAGCGAGACGGTGACTGACTCGCCCGTCTCGAGGTAGTCGGTCTCGGGGGCGACCTCGACGACGCCGTCGGCCTCTGCGAGGCTGGTCGTCGCGCCACTGCCCTTATCGACGGGGTAGACCAGCGTCTCGCCGTCGCCGTCGGTGACCAGTCCCACCGGCATGAGCCGCAGCCGTCCCTCGTCGTACCGTTCCTGTCCGGCCATCCGGCCCTCGACCGTCGCGGTCTCGGTCTCGGGGAGTCCCGCGGCCTCGCGGATCGCGGGCGCGACGAAGGTCCTGAAGACCATCATCGCCGAGACGGGATACCCCGGCAGCCCGACGTACGCCGACTCTTCGAGTCGACCGACAAGCATCGGCTTCCCGGGCTTGACGCCGACGCCGTGGAGCAACAACTCGCCCTGCTCTTCGATCACCCGGTAGATGACGTCGACCGCGCTCGCGCTGGTCGACCCCGAGGAGAGCACGAGGTCACACTCCGCGGCGGCCTCCCGGAGGATCCGCTCCATCTCGTCCTGGTCGTCGCCCGCGTGAGGGTAGAGGATGGCCTCGCCGCCCGCGTCCTCGACGCCCGCGGCGATCGTATAGCTGTTGACGTCGTAGATCTCGCCGCGCTCGCTCGCGACGTCCTCGCCGGGGCGGACGAGCTCGTCGCCCGTCGAGACGATCCCGACCGTCGGCTTCGCCCTGACGGGGACCTCGTCGATTCCGAGCGCCGAGAGCAGGCCGATGTCGCGGGGCGTGATCCGCGTGCCCGGGCCCAGCGCCCGCTCGCCCGCGGCGACGTCGGCGCCCGCGAACATGACGTTGTCACCGGGGGCGACCGAGGTGCGGATCTGAACGCGCTCTCCCGCAGGGGTGGTTCGTTCTACTGGAACCATCGCGTCCGCGCCCGCAGGCATCACCGCCCCTGTCGAGATCTCGACGGCCTCGCCCTCGCCGACGGCGACGTCGGGCTCCTCGCCGGCATGGACCTCGCCGACGATCTCGAGGTCGGCGGGGTCGGCCTCGTCGGCGCCGAACGTGTCCCGCGCGCGAAGCGCGTAGCCGTCGAGGCTCGCCCGGTCGAACCCGGGGACGTCGAGCTCGGCGTCCAGTCGCGCGACGAGGACGCGGCCCCGGGCCTCGGACAGCGGGACGCGGTTGATACCGCCTTCCAGCGAGAGCGAGCGGATCGCCTCGCGTGCCTCCTCGGGGGAGGCGAGATCGCGAAACTCCTTGCGTTCCATACCCGCAGTTAGCGGGCCGGGGCTAAAAACGTCGGTCGATCGCGTACGGGGGAACGGTTACAAGCGCGCCCCCGGTTGGCACGGGTATGTCGCGACTCGATCCCACCGACCGCGAACGCATCGCCGCGCTGTTCGACCGCCACCTCGAGGTCGGTCTCCACCACGGCGCTCAGCTCGCCGTCTTCGTCGACGGCGACTGCGTCCTCGATCTCGCGGGCGGGACGACCGGTCCCGACGGCGAGCGGACGACTCCCGAGACGCGTCACGTCCTGTTTTCGTGTACGAAGCCGTACGCTGCAGCCACGCTCCACGCGCTCGTCGAGGACGGCGTCCTCGCCTACGACGATCGGGTCGTCGACTACTGGCCGGAGTTCGCCGACGAGGGATCCGAGAAGGCCGAGATCACCGTTCGGCAGGTGCTCAGCCACACCGCCGGCCTCCAGCGGAGCGCGCTCGACGACCGCCCCGACCTGTGGCCCGACTGGGAGCGGGTCGTCGAGGGACTCGAGGACGCCGAACTCGTCTCGCCGCCGGGCGAACGGGTCGCCTACCACGCGCTGACGTTCGGCTGGCTGGTCGGTGAGCTCGTCCGCCGGACCGCGGGACGGCGCGTCGAGACGGTTGCGGCCGAGCGCGTGTTCGACCCGCTCGGGATGGACGAGACGGGGATCGGCCTCCGCGACTACGAGCCCGACGACGTCGCCACCCTCGTCGGGTTCGACACGTTCGATCGCTGTCGGGATCCCGACGAGGGACTGGGCGACAACGCCGCGGTCGCCGCCCCGTTCAACACCGAGGCGATCCACCGGGCGGTCGTCCCCGCCGGTAACGGGATCGGCACTGCCCGGGATATGGCCCGCTTCTACGCCTGTCTGGCGAACGACGGGGAACTCGAGGGAACCCGGATCCTCTCGGCCGAAACGGTCGACGCGATGACCGAGCTCGCGGCCGAGACCGAGGACGACGGAACCCTCTCGCGTCCTCGCCGGTACGGGCTGGGGGTCTACAAGGGCGGCACCGCCGCGAACACGTTCGGCTCGCTGGCGCCCGAGCGGGCGTTCGGCCACGCGGGCCTGGGCAGCAGCGTCGGCTGGGCCGACCCCGAGACGGGGGTCGCCTTCTCGTACGTGACAAACGGTGTCCGTGACGGCTCCTACGAGCACATGGCCCGGGTGAACGCCCTCGCGGACGCGGTGCGGCTCGCGCTCCGGGAGGGAACCTGACTTATTCCCCGGGATTGAACGGTCGGTATGATCGGATCGAGACGCGCCCTGGCCGTCCTCGCGGCGCTTTCCTGGACCGCGACGGCGCTTTCCCAGCTCGTCGCCTGGACGACGGTCTCGGAGAGCGAACGGATCGAGTGGACCGAACGACGGAACCTGTTCCTGCTGTGCTCGAGCCTCTCGACGAACGCGCTCGCGCTGGCGACCGTCTCCCGGTACGTCGGGCGGTGGCGGCGCGGTCGCGGCGAGTAGGAGGACGTCCCGTCGCGACGGAGCGACTTTGTGGTTCGCCACCGAAAACGCGGGTATGGTGACCGATCTCCGGGATTTCGTGGCCGAAGACCTCTGGCTCCTGCTCGCGATCGTCACGTTCGCCGTCGTCAGCATTGTCTCCCTGATCGGTCTCGAGACCGTCGGCGTCCTGATCGCGATCGTCGGCTGGTTCCTGCTGGTGCCGTTGTTCCTGTTCTGGGGCGAGGAGATCGCCGACCTCGTCCTCGAGGAACGTACGCCGGAGCCCGCGAGTGAGACGGTCCCGTCGTCGACATCCGAATCGGACGGCGCCCTCGAGGAGCTCAAACGCCGCTACGCCGCGGGCGAGATCGACGACGACGAGTTCGAGCGCCGCCTCGAGCGGCTGGTCGGCGTCGATGACGCCTTCGCGGACGTTTTCTCGGACGGGTCCTCGTCCGATCGATCGAACGCCGAGACCAAACTCGAGCGCGAGGCGGAGCGCAACCGGTAGCTGTCGCCTCTCGGAGTGGTGCTCCCGAGGACGCGGGCGCCGACGCCAACGCGGCTCGCCGCCCGCTCTACCACGCCGTCAGGACCGATCCGCGAACTCGACGAAAAACGTCTCGTCGCCGCGGTAGCCGATGTCGACGATCTCGATCGCGTCGACGGCCACGCCGTACTCGGCCAGCTCGTAGCGCAGGTCCTCGAAGTAGTCGTAGTCACAACACATCCGACAGAACGGTCCCTCGAACCGTACTTCGAACGAGTCGGCCGTCGAGTCGACAGCCGTCGCCGTGGCCATCGGGCTCCGGTACTCGTTATAGGTCGTGATCGCGTCCTCGAGGGTTTCGGCTGAGACCATGAGTGGGGTTCGAGTTCGAAGCGGTCAGCTGTAGCGCTCGATCGAAGCGACGATCAGGGATGGGACTCCCAGTCCTGGACCGCGACCGTCTCTCCCTCGGCGATCCCCTCGCGGTCGTCGTCGACGACGACCCAGCCGTCGGCCAGCGCGACGCTCGAGAGGACGCCCGAGCCGCTAGCGCGGGTCGGGGTCGCCGCGAACGCGGGTTCGTCTGCGGCGGCGTCCTCGCGTTCCTCTAGCCGAACCCGCGCGAACGTCCGGGTGCCGGGTTCGCTGGGAATCTTGCGCTCGAGGACGGCCGGCGTGGTCGGGTGGGGGTCGGGAGCCGTCCCCTCGAGCCAGCGCAGCGTCGGCCGGAGGAACTGGACGGCGTTGACGATACAGGCGACGGGGTACCCCGGCAGCGCGAGGACGGGCGTCTCCTCGACGATCCCGAGACAGACGGGGTGGCCGGGTTTGAGCCCGACGCCGTGGACGAGTACCTCGCCGAGGTCGTCGATCACTTCCGGGAGCAGGTCCCGCTCGCCGACCGAGGAGCCACCGGTGGTGACGACGACGTCTTTCGTCAGATCGCGCTGGATCGCGACCCGCAGCGACTCGGCGTCGTCGGTGACAACGTCGCGGTAGGTCGCGTCGGCTCCCCAGCGCTCGACCATCCGCGAGACGGTGAGCCCGTTCGTCTCGATGACCTCGCCGGGCCCGGGATCGGTGTCGACCAGCTCCTCCCCGGTCGGAACCACGCCGACGGTCGGTCGCTGTGCGACCTCGAGGCGGTCGTAGCCGACCGACCGGAGCAGTCCGATATCGGAGGGACGCAGGCGGTGGCCCGCGTCGTAGAGCTGGGTCCCTTCCGCGACGTCCTCGCCGATCGGGGCGACGTTTTCTCCCTCGGCGACGGCGTCGTCGACCTCGAGCTCCCCGACGTCCTCGAGCTCCTCGACGTGTTCGATCATCACGACGGCGTCGGCCCCGTCGGGCAGGGCGCTGCCCGTGTGGACCCGAACCGCCCTGTCGGGGCCGACGGCGCCGTCCCGGTCACCGATCCGGAGCACCTCCGGGGAGCGGTCGCTCGCCCCGAAGGTGTCTGTGGCTCGGACGGCGTAGCCGTCCATCGCCGCCCGTCGGTAGTGGGGAACGTTTCTCGCGGCCGTGATCGGCGCTGCCAGCACCCGGCCGTCGGCCCGCTCGAGCGGGACCGTCTCGGTACCCGTCGACGGCTCGTCGGACTCGCCCCCGACGGCCGCCTCACTGAGAATCCGGCGCGCCTCGTCGACGGGCGTTCGCTCCTTGAACCCCGCCTCCTTGCGCTCGCGGTCGGCTCCTTCCATACGCTGACTCGGGTCGGCGGGACCCAAAAGGGTACGGGACCCTGCCCACCGCTCGGCCGGAACCGACCGCTACCGCGGGGTTTTTCGTACCCGCGTTCGAACCCACGCCCATGTCAACGCTGCGCGACGCGTTGCGGGACCTCTCCGAGGACGTTTTCTTCGATCTCCTCGAGAGCGACGACGCCTACCTCCTCGTGCTGGACGTCCCCGGGGCCACGGCGGAGTCTGTCGAGGTCACTGTCGCGGACGGGACGGTCGTGGTCGAGGCCCGGCGGCAGAAGCTCGACGACGGCGAGTACCGGTACCTCGAGGAGAACCGGCCGCTCCTGGTCGACCTCGAGCTTCCGCTTCCCGACGACGCTGCAGGCGAGACGGCGGTCACCGTCGAGCGCGGCGTCCTCGAACTGACCGTTCCGAAGCGTCCGTCGGGTGGCGAGACGCCCCTCGACGTCGCCGACCGCGAGAACGCGGGGTGACTGAGGCTGGCGAGACTCCGTGCGTACCGCCGGTTCGCCGTCGTCGCCTGGCAGTTCCTCCCGCTGTTGCTCGCGTACGCCCGCGACCGCCGCCGGTTCCTGCTGTTTGGCTCGCGGCGACGGGTCGATCCGGAGACGCGACGCCGTCGCGCACAGACCCTCCTCGAGTCGCTGTTGACCCTCGGCCCGACCTTCATCAAGCTCGGCCAGCTGCTCTCGACGCGTCCCGACATCCTCCCACCCGAGTACATCGACGAGCTTGCGGCCCTGCAAGACGACGTGCCACCCGCCGACTGGCCCGAGGCAAAGCGCGTCCTCGAGGACGAACTCGGCCCGGTCGACGCCCGCTTCGAGGAGTTCGACACCGAGGCGATAAGCGGGGCGAGCCTCGGCCAGGTCTACCGAGCCCGGATCGACGGCGACCCCGTCGCCGTGAAGATCCGCCGCCCCGAGATCGAGTCGCTGGTCGAGGCCGACCTGCGGGTCATCCGCTGGTCGCTGCCGATACTGCTGTACTTCGTCGACGAGTCCCGATCGTTCTCGCTGGAGAACCTCGCCGACGAGTTCGCGAAGACGATCCGCGAGGAGATGGACTACGAGCGGGAGGCGACGATGCTCACCGAGATCCGAGCGAACTTCGCGGACGACGATCGGATCCTCGTCCCCGAGGTCCTCGAGAGCCACTCCGGCCCGCGCGTACTCACGATGGAGTACGTTCCGGGGACGAAGATCAACGACGTCGAGGAGCTCGACCGCAAGGGGATCGACCGGAGCCAGGTCGCGGAGAACCTCCAGCGGGCCTACCTCCAGATGATCATCGACGACGGGGTCTTCCACGCCGACCCCCATCCCGGCAACCTCGCGGTGGCCGACGACGGAACGATCATCTTCTACGACTTCGGGATGTCCGGCCGGGTCGACGAGTTCGTCCAGGGAAAGATCGTCGAGTTCTACATCGCAGTCGCCAACCAGGACATCGACGCAATCCTCGACGCGCTGATCGAGGTCGGAACCCTCTCTCCCGAGGCCGACCGGGCGGTGATGGCCGAGGTGATGGAACTCGCCATTCAGGACGCCCGCGGCCAGGAGATCGAGCAGTACCGCATCCAGCAGATCGTCGGCCAGATCGAGGACTCGATCTACGAGTTCCCCTTCCGGCTGCCGAAGAACCTCGCGCTGGTGTTGCGGGTCGCGACCGTCGTCGAGGGGGTCTGTGTCACCCTCGACGAGGAGTTCGATTTCATCGCGACGGCCACCGACTACCTGACCGAGCAGGGGTACCGCGAGGAGTCGATCCGCCAGTACGCCGAGCAGACGGGCCGCCAGATCCGCGAATCCGGCGAGTCGCTGACCCGAATCGCCCCCAAGACCGAGCGCACGCTGGATCGGCTCGACCGGGACAACCTCTACGTCCGGGTCGGCGTCGAGGACTCGGAAGGCGTCTTCGACACGCTCGCGAAGCGACTCGTCTACGGAATGTTGCTGACGATGTCGTTGTTCTCGATGGGTGTGCTGTACGCGCTGGGGGCGCCGGAGGCGTCGATCGTCGCTGCGGTCTTCTCGGTGATCGTGCTCGTTCAGCTCTACCGGTCGTTCCGCGACAGGGGCGGCTCGCTGCAGGCGAAGCCGCAGTTCACCCGACAGAACCTCCGTCAGCGCCGCCGCGAGGAGTAGCCGGACCGAGGCTGCCGCCACTGCAACCTTCTTTCCGCTGGCTCCCGAGGCTTCGGTATGCGCTACGATCAGCTCGCCGACCTGTCGCTGACGATCGAGGACGTCTCGATGGACCGCCTCGAGCGCGAGACCTCGAGCGGGTTCACCCGCGTGACGACCGAGTTCGTCCTCGAGGGGCCCGACGGCGCCGTCGGCAGGGGCGAGGACGTCACCTACGAGACCGAGGAACACGACGCGCTCGCCGAGGCCGGCCCGCCCGACCTCGCGGGCGAGTACACGATCGACGACGTCTCGGCTCGGCTCGCCGATCTCGATCTGTTTCCCGCCGGCGCGCCCGACCGCGAGGTCTTCCGGAACTACCGACGCTGGGGGCTCGAGGCCGCCGCGCTGGATCTCGCGCTCCGCCAGGCCGGGACCGATCTGGCAACGCGATTCGACCGCGAGTACGAGCCGGTACGGTTTATCGCCAGCACACGACTCGGCGACGAGCCCTCGACCGATCGGGTCGACGCGCTGCGCGAGGCAGTGGCCGACGTCGAACTCAAGCTCGATCCGACCCCCGAGTGGGACGCCGCGCTGGTCGAGGCGCTGGCGGCGACCGACGCCGTCCGCGTCCTCGATCTGAAGGGCCAGTACCACGGTACCGAGGTCGACGTCGAGGCCGACCCCGAGCTGTACGAGCTGGTGATCGAGGCGTTTCCCGAGGCCGTTCTCGAGGATCCGGCGCTTGAGGACGACACCGAGGCGCTGTTCGAGAACGAGGACGTCCGTTCGCGGACCTCCTGGGACGCGCCGATCCACGGGCTCGAGGACGTCCGGAACCTGCCGTGGGAGCCCGAGTGGTTGAACATCAAGCCCTCGCGGTTCGGCTCGCTCGAGTCGCTGCTCGAGACGATCGACTACTGCCTCGAGCGCGGGATGACGCTGTACGGCGGCGGCCAGTTCGAGCTCGGCGTCGGGCGGGGCCAGCTTCAGGCGGTAGCGTCGCTGTTCTACCCCGACACGCCGAACGACGTCGCGCCGGGGGCGTACAATGATCCCGAGGTGACGGGCGAGCTCCCGGAGAGTCCCCTGGAGCCGCCCGCGGATCCCAAGGGCTTTCGCTGGTCCTGAGGCGACGAGGCGGGAGGTCGGTTCGCTATTCTCCATCGAATTCCTACTGGATTTGCTGAAATAGCCGATCTCCGAACAGCCGGTAGCTTTAATACTGGCTGTAAAGTACGCTTTACTGTAAAAGGTGTTTTACACCATGAACACCACCCTCAATTCGGTCGGCATCACCAAGCGGACGTACGAACGAATCGCGTGGATACTGGTCGGATTCGGCTGTCTCGGCCTCTGGTCGGGCCTCTATTTCGGTGCACAACTCGCGGGCACGATCATCTACCTCGTGGCAGTCTGGGCCATGATGGGGATCGTGTTCGGGCTTCCGCGCGTTACCGAGACCCACCTCTCCGACGAACGCGACGAAGCCTATCACAACCGCGCTAGCGGCCTCATGTTCTCGATTGCGGCGATCGGAACGATCAGCGTCGTCCCGGTACTCTACGTCCTCGATGCGGGCGGCTACTTCACCATCACGTCGACGATGTGGGGCGGGATCTACGTCCTGTCGGCCCTCGCACTCCTCTACGGACTCTGCTACGGAATCGTCCTCTGGCGCAACTAACGATCTATGGAAAATCAGGTCACGGAACGTCGGAACGAACGGGGGCTGAGTCAGGGTGAACTTGCCGAAGCTGTCGGCGTAACCCGTCAGACGATCAATTCGATCGAGCGCGAACGGTACGATCCATCACTGGAACTGGCCTTCAAGCTGGCAGCGTACTTCGACTGTCGCGTCGACGATCTCTTCGATCCGGATCTCGACGGCGAGTAACGCCGAAATCGGGCACGGCTCTCGAGTCCAGTGGATCAACACCGAACCACCAACCCGTATTACCGACTCCCGCGAACCCTCGAGCATGCAGATCGACACCTTCGGGCTCGAGCGCTGGTTCGCCAAGTACGAACACGAGGCCGAGATCATGCTCGCGGAAAGCGGTGTGCGGAGCCTCTCGACGGATCGCTTCGATACCGACCCCGGCGAGCTGGGGTACGTGATCCCGACGAACGGCGACCCCGAGCTCCGGGCGCGGATCGCCGAGCGCTACGACCGGACTGCCAGCGAGGTCCTGTGTACCTGCGGGACCCAGGAGGCGAACTTCCTGGCCGTCCTCTCGGCGCTCGGTGACTCGCCGTCCGACTCCGCCTCGGGGCGTCCTCACGCCGTCGTCGTCACTCCAACCTACCAGGCGCTCCACGCCGTCCCTGACGCCGTCGGCAAGGTCACCCGGGTTCCTCTCGAGCCACCGACCTGGGAGCTCGACGTCGACGCCGTCGCCGACGCGATCCGCCCCGAGACGCGACTCGTCGTGCTGAACAACCCGAACAACCCCACGGGTCGGTACCACCCCCTCGGGAAAGTCGAGGCGCTGTACGACCTCGCGGCCGACAACGACGCCTACCTGCTCTGCGACGAGGTTTACAGGCTGCTCGCCGAGGACCCGCTGGCGCCCGTCGCGAGCCTCGGTCCGCGTGGTCTCTCGACCGCGAGCCTCTCGAAGGCCTACGGGCTCGCGGGACTGCGCTTTGGCTGGCTCGTCGGCGACGAGGACGTCCTCGAGACCGCCTGGAACTGGAAGGATTACACCACCATTTCGCCCTCCGTATTCGGCCAGCACGTCGCGAAACAGGCCCTCGACCGGGAACGGGAGATCCTCGCCGAGAACCGCGCGCTCGTCGCCGAGAACCACGATCGAGTACAGTCGTTCCTCGAGAAACACGACCTCGAGTGGTACGACCCCGTGGGCGTCAACGGCTTCGTCACCGTCCCAGAGGGCTTTGAGACCGGGAAGGCGTTCTGTCGGGCCGTCCTCGAGGAGGGTGTCGTCCTCGCGCCCGGGGAGTTCTTCGGCCACCCCGATCGGTTCCGGATCGGGTTCGGGCTCCCGACCGCGGAACTCGAGGACGGACTGGAACGGATCGAGCGCGTCCTCGAGTAGCGGCGGACGAACTCGGCCGGATCCCATCTCGGCTACGACCGACACGGCTCCCACAGCGCAGCGACCGAGTCCTCGTCGCCGTCGGCACGTTCGACGTCCCGCCGGAGGTCGAACGCCCGATAGCGATCGTTCGCGAGCAGCTCGTCGGCCAGCGCCGCCGGAACCGTCACCCGTCGACACGCTCCCTCAACCAGCAGGCCGTCGGGGCCGAACGTGAACTCGACGTCGTAGGACTCGACGCGCCCGTCCCGCTCGCGGAAGCGGGGATGGGCTGCCTCGAGCGCACTCGCGACGTACTCGAAGACGAGCCCCATCCCCGGCGCATCGGTCGTTCCGAGCACGATTCGAATCCGCGGTGCGTAGACCGGATCGCCGTTGTGCCCCTCGAGGACGTCGAGCCGTCGAACCCTCGGCGCACGTTCCAGGTGTGACCCCGTTCCCGGCCCCATCGACTCGGCGAGTTGGTCGTCGACGTCCTCGAGAAGCGGCGAGCGACGCCGTCGCGATCGGCGGCGGTGGAGCGACAGCCCGACGCCGACGAGGACGACGAACAGCACCGCCGCGAGCACGGTTCGCATCGTCTACGGGTTCGGCAGGTGGCGTCGAGGGGATTTCGGTTTTCGATCGCCCACGAGACCCGGATCGGGGCGTGGTAGCGGATTTCACCCTGCGAGGGGCCATTCCAAACGGTTTATGGCCGTCGGTTGATTACGCCGGGACATGGCGAAACAGCAGCAAGAAGTTCGCGACCTCCAGGAAGGAAGCTACGTCGTCATCGACGACGCCGCGTGTAAGATCAACTCCTACTCGACGGCGAAGCCGGGCAAGCACGGCAGCGCCAAGGCCCGCATCGAGGCTGAGGGCGTCTTCGACGGCAAGAAGCGGTCGCTCTCCCAGCCCGTCGACGCGAAGATCTGGGTCCCGATCATCGAGCGCAAGCAGGGTCAGGTCGTCTCCGTCGACGGCTCGGACATGCAGGTCATGGACCTGGAAACGTACGAGACGATCACGATGAAGGTCCCCGACGACCAGGACGTCTCCCCCGATGAGAACATCGAGTTCCTCGAGATGGAAGACCAGCGAAAGATCATATAATGTTTCCCGGGGCGACTGACGAGCGCGAGCGAACCGACGGGACGGGCCAACCCGACCGTACGGACGCGAACTTCGTGGTCGTCGGCGCGCCCCTGGACGCTTCGACGACCTTTCAGCCGGGGACCCGCTTTGGCCCCCGGCGCATCCGCCACTTTGCCGAGACGTTCGACGACTACGACCACCGAACGGACCAGTACTTTTCGGAGCTTGGCGTCGTCGATCACGGCGACGTTCGACCCTGGGACGACGTCTCCGAGTATCTCGAATGGCTCGAGGGGACGGTCCGGGACGTCGTCTGGGACGAGGCCATCCCCCTCGTACTCGGTGGTGAACACACCGTCACGCTCGCTGGCGCCCGGGCGGTCGAGCCCGAGGCGCTGGTCGTCCTCGACGCACACCTCGACCTTCGCGACGAGTACGACGGGAACCGCCGCTCCCACGCCTGTGTCACCCGACGGATCCTCGAGGACGTCGCGTCCGTCGAGGAAGTCGTCGTCCTCGGAGCCAGAACCGGCAGCGAGGCGGAGTGGGAACGGGCGAGCGAGCCCGACGTGACGATCGTTCCGCCCGAGGACGTCGCCGACTGGGAGCCGGAACCGGCGCTGCTCGATCGGGAACTGTACTGTAGCGTCGACATCGACGCGGCCGACCCCGGCTACGCGCCGGGAACCGGGACGACCGAGCCGTTCGGGCTCGAGCCCCGTGAGATGCGCGACGTCGTACGCGCGATCGCACCCGCCGTAACCGGGTTCGACGCCGTCGAGGTCAACGACCGCGACGACGGCCAGGCGGCGTCGCTGGCCGGCAAGCTGGTCAGGGAGTTCGTCTACACGCGCTCCGAGCGCGCCTGACCGTCCCTCGCGCGGCGCTGGTCCCAACCAGTTAGGGGCTACCGTTGTGCGAGTCGTCGTCCAAGCCGACGTATGTCGCGTCGGGACGTAACCGAGAGTTCTCCGAGGACCGTCTGGCGATTGCTCGCGGATCCACATCGACGATACCTGCTCGAGCGTCTGCATCCGGGAGAGCCGGTAACGCTGTCATCGCTAGCCGCCGAGATCGCCGCCCGGGACCGCGGCGAGCCGGTCGAAGCGGTCGATCCGCCGCGCCGCCGTCGGGTCGAGATCGCCCTCGCCCACAACCACCTGCCGCGACTCGCCGACTGGGGCGTGGTCGCGTACGACCCCTCGACGAACCAGGTCGTCCTCACTGCCGATCGCGAGACGCGTCGGCTGCTCGAGGCGTCGCTGCGCTGGATCTGTTAAACCGGTTCCTCGAGGTACGCCTTCGGAACCGCATTGCGGGCGGTCACGAGCGGGTCGACGACCTGGCTGATCTCGAGCCCGCCGACCAGACTCGAGAGCATGTAGGCGTCGGTCAGATCCCAGCCGTGCTCGGCCGCGAGCAGTTCGCTCGCGTCGCGGTTGGCCAGCCGGCAGGCCTCCTGGAGGGTCTCGGCGCTGGCAATCGTCTTCCAGGCGTCGGCCGTCTCGACCAGCGGCCGCTCGAGGCCCGGCTCGGGCGCCGAGACGACCTCGAGGGTGACGTCGATCTCGGTGGCGATCTCCGCGCCGGTGCCACACATCTCCCCGTCGGCCATCGCGGCCTTGCAGTCGCCCATCGCGAGCAGCCCACCCTCCTGAAACACCGGGAAGTACGCGACCGAGCCGGCGGTCATGTCGGTCGTATCGAGGTTGCCGCCGTGATCGTGGGGAACCAGCGTGGTGTAGGCGTCGGCCTCGGTCGCGACCCCGATCGTCCCGATAACGGGTTCGACGGGGATATCGAGGTCGCCGAACGCGAGCGCGTCGTCCTCGACCGACAGCAACCGCGTTCGGGGCGCCTCGATCCCTCCGTCGCCGTCGAGCAGGCCGAATCCGCCGATCGTGACCACTCGTCCCTGCTCCTCGGTGAGTCGGATCTCCTCGATCTCGACCCGCAGGACGTCGCCCGGCTCGGCACCCTCGACCGCGATCGGCCCCGTCGCGGCGTTGACCTGCGAGGGAATCGACTCGATCACGTCGGCCTCCGTGTGGATCGTGCCGTTCAGGCTGTCCTGTGTCTCGATCGTCAGCTTCGTGCCGGGCTCGACGGTCGCGATCGCCTCGAGATCAGGGGTAAACTCGTAGACGACGCCGTCCTCGTACGTCACTTGTTCACGTACCATACACTCACTGCTACGAACGGGGGGATCCTAAAACGGTCCCTCGATGCAGTGCGTGTGTCGGCGATCGTCACCCTCGGATATATATGGCCGGACGCCGGAGGTATAGTCGATGCCAACCGGAACGGTCGACTTCTTCAACGACACTGGCGGCTACGGCTTCATCGAAACCGACGAGAGCGACGACGACGTCTTCTTCCACATGGAAGACGTCGGCGGTCCCGACCTCGAGGAGGGTCAGGAAGTCGAGTTCGAGATCGAACAGGCGGACAAGGGTCCGCGCGCGAAGAACCTCACGCGCCTCTGATCGAAGTCCTCGAGGACTTCGATCCGCGACGACGTACCGGGCGCTCGAGGACGGGCGGCCAGCGACGCGTTCAGCAAGCGGCGCCGACGAGAGGCCGCCGAATTACCGTTTTTCTATGAACACCGACGAGATCCACGATCGATGGGCGGACCGAACGGGTGCCTACTCTCCGGCGTACTACGCCCACTACGGGCCAAACGAGACGAGCGAACTGCTCTGTGAACTCGTCGGCCGCGTCGTCGGTCCCGACGCGACCGTCCTGGAGCTGGGCTGTAGCTCCGGTCGCCACCTCGCCCACCTCCACGAGCACGGGTACGACGACCTTCACGGCGTCGATATCAACGCCGAGGCGTTCGAAGTGATGGAGCGAGCCTACCCCGACCTCGCCGCAGCGGGAACGTTCCACCACACAACCCTCGAGGAGTTCGTCCGGGGGTGCGAGACGGATGCGTTCGACGTCGTCTACTCCGTCGAGACGCTCCAGCATCTCCACCCCGACGCCGAGTGGGTGTTCGACGAGCTGGTTCGGCTGGCGTCCTCGCTTCTCGTCACCGGCGAGACCGACGCCGACGGACCGGCGGACGACACATCCGAGGACGTCGCCGGCTCCCCGACCGTGACCGAGGTCCGGGAGGCCGACGGGATGCCTCTGTACGTCCGTGACTGGAGTCGGGCCTTTACCGATCGGGGGTGGATCGAACTCGAGGACGACGCGACTGTTCTCGATTACCACACGCTCAGGGCCTTCCGGCCGCCCGCGGAGTGAGAATCCCACTCCGCCGCGACCGAACCGCGAGCGGGAATCGATTGCCGCAGCTGGCTTAAAAACGACCTTGCAAGCGCACTGGATATCTTCATTCCCCCGACAGTCGAGAGGGTTCCCTTGCCCATGGTTCTCGCTTCCCACTCTCGGAAACGCCGGCATCGCCGCCCGGCGAGCGACGTTCCGTTCGAGTTCCGACGGCCGTGGCCGATCGGCAGGCGGCACGGTTGGCTCGGAGGTGGGGTTCGGTGAGCGATCTGCCGCCGAAAACGAGCGTCAAGCGGTGGTTAGTGACGACCAACCACAAGGACGTCGGGATCCTCTACATCGTGACCGCCCTGTTCTTCCTGGTCGTGGGCGGCGTGATGGCG
>JGI2924J29684_1078045_pt1 | contig 29067 bp, 29 predicted proteins | sample BenlonsequencITS_FD_29684 | JGI IMG/M metagenome (IMG submission 29684)
AGCAGACGTCTGCTTGTGGTCAGTGGTTCGTTCTGTGGTAGAGAGGGCCGGATTCTGTACCGTGAACGGAATTACTCTCTATCCACCGACGGTAGCCAGAACGGGAGTCCTCGCTGACTCCAATCGCCAGTGGGTGATTCAAACCGTCCCATTCGTGATCAAGAGGAGCGTGAACCCGGCAATAACGACGACTGCGAGCCAGGAAAAGAAAATTATCGCTGCTTGCTTGCCAGTGAGCTGGTCGCCACTAAGGACTCTGTCGAGCTCCATGATCGAAGGTAATGAGCCAGCAAGCATAAACGGTTTGGTATCTATCTGAGAGGTTCGGACGGTATCCAGACCGACTAGTGAAGCGCGTATATCGTCCACAGACGATGGAGTCGCCCGTAATTAGGACGATCACGTATATCTGGCTCCAAACTCCACTACTCCTCTGACTTCATCTGCTGTAAGCTTCTGAGGAGGTCCTCGGTTGAGACGTTCTCTTCAAAGATTACCTTACCCTGGTATTCGGTAGGCTGATCTTCGGAACGAGAGTCCACTTCAGAGATTGCTTGCTCACGGCGCTCGTACTCGCTCTGATCATAGTTGCCCATTCCCATACAAGTGGTAGCTTGGCGAGCAAAGATAATCAAGATATTGGCTGCTGAAGTGGCTACTCGTTGATCTAGTGGTTACTTATAAAACAGCAGTATAGCTGTAATATATCGTTCCAGCTACTGACAAGCATATCTGTCGGAGACGACCCCCAGAGCTGGTCTCCAGGAGGACTTTTTGACGACACACGGTGTGTTTACACCCGTACTTTTGTATAAAATGTGCTGGCCGTCGGTCAGCGAGTAATATAAAAGGACACTATATTCGAACGAAGGGAAACGGTAGTGAGCTAACAAACGGGGTGCCACCAAGACGCTACAACCGAGGGATATTCAGCCAGTCATTAGTGAAGCGAAATGGAGAATAGATGATAGTAGTAAAGATTCCGAGGACGGAATACTCTCGTCTTTTCGTCGGTCCGAATGTAATGAGAAGAGCATCAAACTGGTTGAGCTGAAATCAGAAATTCTTAGAGCCACAATCCCTAACGAGAGGTATGGCCGAACTCAACCCGATCGCGAAACGGATGCACAACATCAGCCCCGATCCCATTGAACTCACGTTTGACGATGGGAGAAGTGCGATCTTCACTCTTTCAGGTGCAGAGTTTTTCCAGCAAGAATTCCAAGCAGAGGGTACCTGCAGGGACGACGACGCAGCGTATCGATTCATCTCGAGCAGCGATAATGAATCGGTCCTTGTTGGACGACAGGGATCGAACGACTCTGGATGGACGAACGTCGGTACGGTTGTTGAGGCGAGTAAGGTCAAAAACGAATAGGAACGCTGCGCTCCAGAAGCCGGGTTCCTCCAATATAGTGCTATTTTAGAACGGGTGCGGTACGACTCCAGTCTCGGTCATACCCCGGCAAATCGGGAGACAGATCGCTACCGGAAACCGTCCATATACGTTTCCTCGATCGCCGTTTCTAGGTCCTCGACATGGTTTCTGAGAAGAGTAGGCAGTTCGTCAATAAATCGTTCGCTCGAGAATCTGTACTTCGGCCCGATAATAGCGATCGCACCCAGAACACTTCCATCGGGAGTCTTTACCCGCCTTCCGACCTCGCGTAATCCGTCTACATACTCTTCGTCGGTAAATGCGATGCCTTCCTCGCGAATCCGCTCCAGTTCATCAAAAAGCGTCTCCCGATCCGTAATCGTCTGCTCGGTCTGTGCTGGCAGTCCCCACTCGTCAAGGACGTCCTCGACATGATCGTCGGAGAGTTCAGCAAGGATCGCCTTCCCAGTCGCAACGTTGTGAAGATGATAGTAGATGCCGGCGGAGGTCGCCATATTCGGTGCGTGTTGCTCCTTGACGGGAAATTGGCTATCCTGATGGAACGATTCGTGCACCAGAATTCCCCGGTTATTATTCCGGACGACGAATTCGACCTCTTCGTCCGTCTGGTCGGAAATCTTATTTACGGTATTTTTGGCTAACATATACGCCCTCTTTCGCGATCTCGCGTACTCCCCGTGATTCAGAAATCGTAACCCGATATGATACTGTTCCCCCTCTCTTGCGAGGTACCCGTTTTCGAGAAGTGTTCTGAGATGCACGTGAATCGTACTTTTTGCGATCTCTAATTCGGTAGCCAGCTCACTCGCCGTTGCCCCACCCAGATTCTGAATCGTATTTATTATCGAGAGTGATCGTTCTGTTGTTTTCGCCGTTTGTTTCCCCATATCTTCTGCTCTACCTGCTGGGACATATATGTACGGCCATCCTGTCCTATTAAGTACTGTTCGGTGGACGCATCACGCTTCGGTACCCCAAGAGAAATACCACTCGAGAATTACGGAAGCGGTCAATCCGCATTTGAGAGTCTGAGACCACCATCGATGAGTCTTGATTGGGGTAGCCGATCCGACCGCTCAGTCCTACTCTGGAGATGGGAGTTCGATAGCCATCTTGATCGGTGAGAAATTCGGCCTCCGAGAGATCCACTGGAATGGGGGACGGCGATCTCCCCATCCAACCCATTCTCCACGAGTTTGGTGGCTACCCTCGTTACAGAAAGCAAAAGCCGTGTGACTTCGCCCCTAAACCGCCATAACCAGGGCCAAGGCTCAGCCAAAGACTCCCAGTCACCACGATAACGTTGTCTATTACGTACGATTCAAAATACAGAAGGCGGAATGTCACTCTATAAGTACTAGATGACTGATCCCACAGACACCATTACTATCGAAAACGTAGTCGCCTCAGGCGATACTGGACGGGAGTTCGATCTCCAGACACTGGCCGAAGACCTCGACAACGCACAATACGATCCGAAGACGTTTCCAGGTATTGTCTACCGCATAGATGAGCCGAAATCTGCTGGTCTGATATTTCATACGGGGAAAGTCGTCTGCACCGGATCGAAGAGTGTCGAAGATATCAACAAATCAGTCGAGTCTATTTTCAATGCGTTCGAACGTCTAGGAATTTCAATTGAAGAAAACCCCTTCACTGTCCAAAATATCGTCTCATCAGCGGATCTGGGATACTCTCTTAACCTCAATGCTGTTGCTGTCGGTTTAGGGCTAGGACAGATCGAATACGAACCTGAACAGTTCCCTGGACTCGTCTATCGGCTTGACGAACCGGACGTCGTTGCATTGCTTTTTGGGAGCGGAAAGACTGTCATCACTGGCGGTACGGAGGTCCAAGACGCAACAAATGCTGTTAACGTTATTGCCTCAAAACTCGAGGACTTAGGACTTAACTCCTGAATGGATCAACAGGCATGTGATGACTGTCCATACTACAACACTAGAGGTCAAATATACCCATTCAATTATTATTGGGGATAATACGGACTACTGCCTGCTTTCGAAGTTTCAAATAGACTATCTTATAATTATCTATAGATGATAGATAGATGGGAGTATAAGATACACATCACTACATATTCATGTAGAGTATTTGATGGAAACGTCAAGAGCACCACAGCAGGAACCGACCTTCAAACATGGAACGATACCCGCGATCTGCCATCGAGCTCTAAGCACGACGCTACTCCCGATTCTTGTTCTCGAGTTGCATAAACCCTGACAGTTTCAACATAGAGAAATGCCGTTTCGCTTTCTCTTTGATAGATCTATATGAATAACGATACGAGACTGTTCACAATATCGGTATAAGGTTTTTCTTGATGAGAGTCTGTATAGATAATACTATAGTTCTAGATGCCCCGTTTTCACCTGGAAGATAGCTAACGAGTAGACCTGTCCTGCTGCTCAGAGGAAGGAGCATTGTCTTGAACCTGTCGTCGAGAGTATTAGTGAACGTTTTCCCACTGACGTCCTTCCACGACTGCAGTCGTGTGGTTCTCGTCACAGACGTGGTCTCATGGTTGGTGAGGGTCGCGGATTCGCTTTCTCCGCGTCCGAAAGCGACCCGCGTTGTGGGTCGCGCCAGTGCGACCGCCGGACGAGGGCGCGGCTTCATCTACCCCGTTAGGGTGTGTATCCTTCCCTCGGCCTCGGTACGCGAAAGTACGGTTCGAGGTCGCGTCAAGCTTGCGCGCTTCATTCCACGACTGAAGTCGTCGGCTTTCGCGCTGTTCAGCAGTAATGTGGATATACGATTATCATTCGCTGGACTAAAGGTGCTGCTCAAGAGTCTGGTAAAGAAGAATCAACGCTCATGGAGATTTCTGAAAAGCTACTGTGTGTATTTACCGCTAAGGTCGAAGAACAGGACGATACATACGTAATTGAGGTCCCCAAACGCGAACTCAATGTTGGCGATGTAGAATTAGCGGAAGGGTATCGGACAGCGCTCTTTCCGTCTCGCTCGTCGGATCGAGGCGACCAGTCGGGGCAGACGCGAGAGTCGTCCAGGGCCCCACATCCTGAGCCACCGGCCACGGAGGGAGAAACACGGACTGTCGAGATCGAGAACACTGGAGAACAAGGGGATGGGATTACTCGTGTCGAACGCGGTTACGTGATCATTGTTCCCGAAACGACACCGGGAGATCGTGTCAAAATCAAAGTCACCGACGTTCAGGAGAACGTGGCCTTCGCCGAGGTCCTCGAGCACGAGGACACGTAGTACGAGTCGATTCAACTACCATCTTTCCGGAGGGAGCTGATGGGAGAACCGGACTTCGAGAACGACCGCTTGGTATGGGCAGTCAGCCACCGATCACGACGGCTGGGTTAGACGAACTCCCGTGAAGTGGCAGCGTCCGTAGTTGCGAACCCGGGACTTCCACTGCTCGGGATTCCTGCGTTACCGTGACGCGTCTCGACCGCATCCCAGAACGTGAAGCGTTCTGGGGGCGCCTTTAGGCGCAGAAGGGTATCAAAGAGGTCTATTCAAGAGTTATGACGATTTGATACGTTTTAAGACAGCCTCGACAACAAAAGCGCCCATCAATGTCGGAATCGGTAACTGTCGAGCCAGCCACTGGCAGCCCACAATGGGTGCATGCTTCAGTCATCGTCTGATTCGGATCCGGCAACAGTGTCGGGATCGTCGTATTTTTGTTCTCGCCGAGCATGGATATCTTTGATCGCGTGTTCCGGTGGAACATCGATGGCCGGGTTCTCACTGAAGAAGTTCACTGGCTCCAGCTTGAAACTCGCCGGATGGACGGGCAAGACCGGCCAGTCTTCGGGGCGGTCGACGTGGTTGACACCAAGGGTATACCATAGCACGATATCCTCGCCATCGAGCGAGCGATCCTGCTGGGTCCACTTCGGGAGCCCGTCACCACCGGGATTCTGATTCGGATACTCCCCCGCCGGGAACCGCTCGTCATCCCGATGTGGCGTTGCCCAGAGATGATAGGCGATATAGCCAGCCCGCTCCATAACGCTGGACTGTTGTTGGGCCGCCGCCTCAACGTTCTCTCCGGGAACGAGTTTGTAGCCGACAGGCTGATCGAGTCGATTCGTATTCTCAACATGCTCGACTTGCCAGTATCGACCCTTCAACGAGTTAATTAGTTCTCGTGCTTCTTTCTCGGTTTCGAGCGGTGTTTTGTCCGCATAGAAGGCTGCTCCTGTCGGGTTGATATCATCGACCGCTTCCTCGCCATCCCATTGAATCTGTTTGTTCGGCCCCTTCGGGACTGGCTGGTTTTGCCGTCTGTACAGACGGTTTTTCTCGCCGCCGACTTCCATATCAATCCGGAAATTGAAGAAGTGCTGGTGGACCATCCCCTTAACATTCGGTGCCAACATCTCGTAATAGCCCGACGTGGGATCCTCGTCAGAGTCAACGAGACCATTGCTGTTGATCCCCGTTAACCGAACCTGTGGCTCGATCGAGCCGTCCTGATAGAAGTACCAGTTAAATTCGTAGTCGTAATTCCCCACGGTGGCGACGAACGAGACGACGAGTCGCCTGTTCCGCCTCACCTCGGAGTTTTCGGTCCGCCAGTTCGTATGTTTCCAGAGAGTGCCATAATCCTCCTCATGGACACAGATGGCGTTCGGGACGACGTTTACCTCACCATCGACGTCGTTCATCACCGCGTCGAAATAGTACATATGACCGAGACAGTCACAGCCCTCAGTCAGCGAGTTCGCCAGTCTCCCGATATTGTACTCACCAATGTCACCAGCGTTCTTCCAGTTGTGATTGGGATCCGGATCGCCGTACGGAACGTTCATTTCTGCAGCCGATGCACGGTGGATAATCGGTCTGACCTCACCGTCGTCCTCGTAGCCGATATTGTAGAGAACGAGCCCTTCGCGTTTTGTCCAGCCAACACGGAGATGCCAGTTTTGCCACTCGATCTTTCGCCCGTCGATCTCCCAGCTCGGACCTTCCGGTTGGTCGACGTTGTATGGCCGCAGATCGTCACGAAGATCCCGATCCTCCTCACGGTACGGTGCGTCCTCGAGGTCGGAGACGACATCGTCTACCTTTGTACCCCGGTCGAGGACTTTTACGACTGCCATCTCATCGAGATCGACCCATGCATGGAGCCCGTCCAGGGGTCGCGCATACCCGTTGTCTGTCTCGCTGGTTCGGATCCACGACATCGCATGGGCGAGCCGACGGTTTCGGTCGACGTTCTCGGGAACGAGATGGTGACCGACCGACCACGGATCGACGATTGCGAGGTCGAAATTCTCGACGCCTCGCTTGCTTGCAGCTTCTCGCCACTCCTCGTTGTTTTTGACCGTCTGTTCGCACTCATCGAACTCTGCAAGCGTGATAGACGGTTGAACGTCAGGCCGCTCCTCTATCGAAGTGAGTTCTTCAGTGTCAAGTGAAACGACGGCTTCGTAGTTCGTCTTCTCATTGCTGTCTCGAAGGATCACGAACGCTTTCCGTTCTATTTGCGTATCGTTTTTCTCGAAGTCTTTGATCTCGCGCTTCGGTGGTTCCTCGAGTACGATCTTTATATACCGATACCCCTCATCGATTGTTTGTTCAGCTTCGAGGATTTCGCGCGCCTGATGGATCTCTTCGGCCGTCAATGGGTCGTACGGATGATCCACCGTTGTTGTGGCTTCTGCCGTCATGGTCCTTGGCACCACACACCATAATATATAGTTTTGGTACACTTCGCAGCTATGGTCCAGTCCGTTGGTAGTGAGGAGTGATACAGTGCTACTTGGAGGTCAGTCTGATACGATCTCGCTCCCTAGTTGCCGGCGATCGTGACAGCCCGAGCCCACGCGGCCCTACGCAACTTCGGATCGGCGTTCTCAAACCCACAGCTCGACGACTCAGCGCTGCAATGCCCACACGTTGTCCTCGAGTGCTGCGTCTGCGTCATCCAGTAGTGGCCCTGGCCGTGATGCCATCCTCTCCGCCGTAAGCGACGGGATTTTCTCCTCGCAACCACGACCCACACACTAGCGGTAGTTTACGCTACCGAACTGGGTAGCAGGAGAGAACGACTTCCGGTCATAGCTCTACCTTGTAGCCAGAACAACTTAAAGAACGGATACTGGATGTTCGGTCTTCTCGAACGTAGAGTTGACCTCGCTCTCGGCGGCCGGAACCGAATTAGTGGACGGCAGTTGACCCCAGTGGGGGAACCCCACGGCTGTAGCCGTGTGGAGGATGTCAGTGTTGAGACGGTCAAAGATCAGGGTCTGGACGTTCATATCAAGGCACGCTCCACTCAGACAACGGCTCGGGGATAAACACCAACCGAGGTCCAAGCACCGTGATTCCGATTCGAAGGCAACGATAACGGCCCTACGAACCGCCGGCTAACGCATCCCGAACAGCCGTACTCAGACCGCAGGATACCGATCCGTCCACGGGCGGGCTCGTTCAATCGCTCCAGCGACACTCAGTATATCGGTTTCGGCAAACCGTCTCCCAACGATCTGTAGTCCGACGGGGAGGCCATCGTCGGTGAAGCCAGCAGGCACCGAGGCCGCAGGATGGCCCGTCAGGTTGAACACCCACGTCAGCATCGCGTCAGTCGGGACACCCATCACCGACTGGCCGTCGATCTCCGTCGGGTAGCCGTCAGCAAGGTGTTTGCTGTACGGTGGGACGGTGAGCGTCGGCGTCACGAGGACGTCATAGCCATCGAGGGCGTTTTCGATGCCGTCGTACGCGGCAGTTCGGGTGACGTTCTGCAGTCGCTCGGCGGTGGCGTCGGTCCCCGCTCCGAGTGCGATCGTCGAGCGGACGGTCTCCGCGACGTCTGCCGTCTCGAAGTCGATCTCGTACTGTTCGGCGAGTTGCTGGGCGAACGAGCTGAAAAAGACGCCAACCTGCTCGACGTACGCCATCGACAGCTCCTCGTACGGTGGGAGTGACACGTCAACGGTATCGACGGTCGCACCAGCAGTCGCGAGGTCACCGACGGCGGCGTCGACCGTTTCACGCACCGCCGGCGCGATCGGTTGGAGGTCCAGGTTCGGGCTGTATGCGACGTCGAGATCGGCTGTCGACCGATCGGTCGCCGCCACGTAGTCCGTTTTCCGGCGAGGCACGCTGAACGGATCTCGTCCGTCCTGTCCAGCGAGGACGTCGAGAAACACGGCGACGTCCTCGGGAGTCCGAGCCATCGGACCGCCGACGAAAAACGGCGAATGCGTACTAAAGCCATCGCTCGAGACCCGCTCGGGGACGAGGCCGAACGTCGGCTTCAGACCGATGACGTTACAGCAGGCGGCGGGGACTCGGAGCGACCCGCCGATGTCCGACCCGGTTGCGAGTGGGACCGTACCGACCGCGAGTGCAGCTGCCGAGCCGCCGGAAGAGCCCCCAGCGGATCGGTCGTGGTCGAACGGTGTCGGTGTTGCGCCGACGATGCGGTTCTCCGTCTTGATGGTGTGGCCGAGGGCTGGTGTACTGGTAGTACCGACGACGATTGCGCCGGCAGCCTCCAACCGTTCGACCGCGATCGAGTCCTCGTCGGCGACGTTGTCCGCAAGCGGTGCAAGACCCATCGTATTCCGAACGCCGGCTTTCCGGCTCCGAAGATCCTTGATCGCAACCGGGACACCGTGAAGCGGACCGAGATCCTCGCCACGATCGGCCGCCCGGTCGGCCTCGCGAGCCCGCTCACGGGCCGAGTCCTCGAGGACCGTAATGAACGCGTTTAACTCCGCCGTCGCTTCGATTCGTTCCAGCGCCGTTTCGACGAGATCCAGAGCGGACAGCGTGCCGGTACGCATCGCCGTTGCGAGTTCGCGGGCCGACCGTCCCCGAAGTGCTGACATGTGTCGGTGATATAGGAGAGAGGGAGATAAAGACTCGTGTCGGCTGCCGGTTCCGATCGGTGGTCGAAACGGACCGTTCGTGGAGTACCCTCGTCGAGCAGTTCGTCCCACGTGAGCACCGTCCCGCCGTGCGCGTCGGCGAACGCGGTCGCGTCGTCACGCTCCGAGAACGGAACGGGCGTCTCTCCGCTCGGCGTTCTCGCGTCGCTTCCGTGAATGCACCACGCGTCCTCGCCGTCGGTACAAGACGGAGCCGTATCGGGTATCGGATGCCCGTCCTCGGTCAACTACACCCACCGCGGCGAGGATCCCGATTCCGAGGACGACTCCAACCAACACGACGTGCCGACGAGTCCGGGATACGGATCGAACTCAGGGAGTATCGTACGTACACCGTCTGGTACGTCCTTCGAATCGGGCGACCAGTGGATCAGATCGGCGCCGTTGGAAGTACGATACGTTCGGAGCCGTCGGAGACTATTATAAATGGTCTCGAGTTCAATGCAGAGTCGACTTCGACGATCACGACCATAAGGGAACAAATGGAAAATTCATCTGTCGGCGAGTCGACGGCCGATTCCGACGCCGACTCCGGACCGCGAAAGGTCGCGGCGATCTGTACCGCCTGCGGAAAGGCCTACGCCTCCGAGGAGCACCCCGACGGAACGGTTCGACCGATCGGTCAGCGGACGGGCTGTGAGTGTGGCGCAACTTCCTTCGAAGTCGTCGACTCGGCCGAAACTGCGTTCGACGACTGACGGGAAACGGAGCCCGATTTTCCGGATCGGTTCGAAACGGAGCGGCTGGCATCAGGACCCGAGGACGGAACGCGAAACAGGGGGTGTTCGATCGGCGGCGGGTGTTCGGCGAACGCCTGATGGGATACCCGGCCGGACGGGTGATCGATGGTAGCAACGGACACGGCCGAATCTTCGGCAGCGACACCGCGACGGTGAACGCTGCTCGCGGCGATGAGCACGCTTGTAGGGGCAGCGCTAACGGGGGCTGCAACAACACAGCAAGGCGGCAGCCAGGTCGAAACGAGAGGCTGCGGCGACGAGAACTGACGCCGGAGGACTGGTCGACCGGGGCGATGACCGTTCGAGCGTGTGAGAACGACAGCGGCGAGGTGACCTTCGACGTCACTGGCTCCATCTCTCCGGAGCGATACGTACAACTCCTCCCTCGAGCGAGACACTGTACGTAGCGGCGGGCCAGCAGCGAACCTGCTGGTTTGCCGGACGGATCATCGAGCTCGCGTGCTCGAGTTCCGCGCTCAATATCGGGATCACCCACCGGGGTTGATCCCGGCTTCGTCCGACGGTCGACGGCTCCCGACGCCCTCGCCGGTCCCCATCGCGTCCCAGCCCCGAGAATGCGTTGTCGTCCGCTCGATAGAACAAGTTTTCAGCCGACTGTGTTCAGATCTTGTTGAATACACTGAACTAGATCGGCGGAGAGCCTATTGATGGAGGGTGAGTCCACAAATGTCCACTACAGCCGGCGTCAGCGGGATGGGCTTTCTGACCCAGTCACCTGTGCGAATCCGTATCCTCCGGGCGCTGTACGACATAGAGGAGATCCGAAAGCGCGAGCTGAAAGATCGGTTCGATACGTCGCGGGTGACGGTCCGGCGAAACGTGAACGCACTCGAGGAGCGTGACCGAGCAGCGGTGTCTGGACGGCGTTGTGAGATCACGCCACTCGGCGAACTCGTCGTCGAGGACGTCCTCCCGGCGTCCTCGAGTGATCCGTACGCGCCAGTGAACTACCACATCGAGGCGCTGACACACGGCGAGCGAGTCCGGTGTCTGCTGCCGGCCGTCGGACTGTCGACGATGACGGTCGCACGCGACGATATTGACGCCACAGAACCGAACGACGGAACCGACAGCGAGGATCCCGACGGTCCACCCGAGGACGACACTCCGGACGGATCGACCGACGAACCGTCGATCGGGGACGACAGGAACGGGCTTCCCGACGACGCACCCGAGGAGACGGCGACGCCAGCCGACCCCCCGGGGCGATTCGGAGCCCGGAGAGGGGTGAGGACGTGAGCATGCTCGACGTTGTCCGAGAGCTACTCGCCGATAGCGACGTCGTGCTCTACGAGTGTCGGCGATGCGGGGCGACGTCCTCGAGGCGGATCGATGAGTGTCACCGGTGCGAGTCGGACGAGATCGTCCGATACGAGTGGTAGGGCGTCGTCCGCCCTTATCGACGACGAGACACAGAGACGGTCAATTACGCGTCGCCCCAGTCGGGCCGTTTCCGTGGCGGCGCGAGGACGCCGATTCCGATCGCGGGCTCGGACGAGCGGTTCTCGGCGCCGTGGCGCTCCCGGCTCGGAAACCGATAACAGTCGCCGGGCGCGAGCGTTACCTCCTCGCCGCCGGCCGTCGCGACCAGTCGTCCTTCGAGCATGTAGCCGATCTGTTCGTTGTCGTGCTCGTGAACGGGAAGCTCGGCCCCGGGATCGATACGCCAGAGTTTTACGCTCGCTCGCTCGCCGATCGCGAGATCCGCGAGGTACACCCCGTCGCTAACCTCCTCGAACCCCGCCTCCTCGCTGTTCGCTTTTTCCATGCTATCACACCACGTGACATATGTCCACAATCTCCCTTATAAAAGTTGATGAGAAACGTTTATTAGTGGAGTCGTTATCATTGTGTCTGCATGCCAGAGAATAACACTCTTAATCTGTTTCACCTCCCGTTCTCGTTCGTGCTCCCACAGCGGGTGGCGGTCGAGCGGGGATACTTCGAGGAGGAGGGGGTCGACGTCGACCTGATCGAGCGGGATAGACGCTCCGTCGAGATCAAGTACATTCCCGCCGAGGAGACGCTAACCGGCGACTACGAGGTCGATCTCTACCCCGTCTGCAAGTGGGAGAGTCTGAAGCGAACGTGGGGGATGGGAGACGGGAAGGTCGTCGCAAACGGGACCTTCGCCGACCAGCCCTACACCGTGTTCACCCGATCGGAGACCGCCATCGAGTCGCCGTCCGATCTGGCCGGCGTCGAGGTCGCCGTCAACCGCCGCACCGGCCAGGAGTACACCGCGATGCGAGCCCTCGAGGAACACGTCGCTCCCGAGGACGTCCACCTCGTCCACTACGGGATGCCGACCGACCGACTGCGGGCGCTACGGGACGAGGAAGTCGACGCCGTCACGCTGCTGGATCCCCAGTCGACGCTGGCCGAGCAGCTGGGATTCGAGCCCGTCCTCGAGTTCGAGAACCACATGGGGATCGTCGGTGGCGACGCCGTCGACACCGAACTGCTCGAAGCGTACGTCGCGGCCTACACCCGCGCCGTCCGTGACATCAACGCCGATCCCGAGTCGTTCCGGGAGGAGTACCTCGAGATGCTCGAGAAGGACGCCCAGGTCGCACCCGATCTCTTCGAGGACGTCGACATGGACGCCCTCCGAGAGCAAGTGACGGTGCCGCGCTACGAGGTGCCGGACCTGGCCGATCGTGAGGATCTCGGGACGCAGCTCGAGTGGATGAAAGAGCGCGAACTGATCGACGACGAGGCCGAGATCGACGCCATCGTCGCCTCGCTGGGGTGATCAGGATGGCGGAATCCACTACCGTCGACATCGAGAGTCAGCAGGCCGAACTCGACACCTACCACGACGAGCCGGGCGATCGACCCGTCCTGCGGGCCCGCTTCGAGCACAACGGGAGTCCACGGTACATGCTGTACACGATCAAACGGCTCGGGCTCGATCACGAGCACGGCTTTCATCTCGACGTCCAGCTCGTCTCGGATTCCCTCGAGGGTGGCGTCGAGACCGTCGAGGCCAAACTGCAAGAGGGCGACGCCGACCTCATCGACATCGACTACATCTCGACGGCCCGCGAGCGTGCCGACGGGGCGCCAATCGTGGCGATCCACCCGTACGGACGGACCGTCGGCGGGCTCGTCACCCCCGAGGACTCCCCGATCGAGGACCTGACCGACCTCCGGGGGCGTCGGATCGGCGTCGTTCGCCGCCTCGACAAGAACTGGATCCTCGTGCGGGCCGCCTGTCGGGAGCGCCACGGGTTCGATCCCGACGAGGAAGCGACCCCCGTCGAGGCGGGCTCGAAGGTCGAACTCACGCGGATGCTCCGGGACGGCGAGGTCGAGGGGGTCCTCCAGTTCTGGCCGATCGTCCCCGAGATCACCGAAACGGGACCCTATCGGGAGGTGTTGCCGATGGCCGAACTCGTCCAGGATCTCTCCGAGACCGATCGGAAGCTGCCGATCTCGACGTTTCTGACCAGCGAACAGTATCTCTCGGAGAACCCCGACGCAGTACGTGGATTCAAGGGTGCCTACCGGGACGCCGTCGACCGACTGACGAGCGACGACGAGCTCTGGGAGGACATCGGCGAGCGCCTGATGTACGAGGACGACCCCGAGATCGTCCGAGCCGTCCGGGACGGCTGGCGGGAGATGGTCGTCGCCGACTGGGACGCGGAGACGATCGACGGTATGGATCGGCTGTTCGACCACCTGCTCGAGGTCGCGGGCGCCGACGCGCTCGGCGTCGATCACGTGCCGGACGACATGTTCCGGCTGGAGGTGTGACGGATGGAGCCACTCACCTTCCAGCTCAACTGGGAACCCAACGGGTTCCAGGCGCCGTACTTCCTCGCTCGCGAGCGGGGGTTCTACGAAGAGGAGGGGCTGGACGTCGCCTTCCTCGAGGGCCACGGCTCGCCGTTCGCCGCCGAGCAGGCGGCCAAGGGAGAGGCCGATATCGCCCTCGCCGGCGCCAGCGCCGTCCTCTCGGTACAGAGCCAGGGTCACGACCCCCTCGCCGTCGCGGCGGTGACCGCGAAGACGCCGGCGGCGATCTACACGCTCCGGGACGTGTTCGGTGAGCCCCTCGAGGAGCCCGAACAGCTGGCCGGACGCACCGTCGCTCCCTCCGCGACGAAGACCAGGATTCTGACCGCTCAGCTCCTCGAGGACGTCGGCATCCGCGAGGAGGTCGACCTGCTCGAGGTCGATCCCCACACCCACCACCGCGTCCAACATCAGGTGCTGGACGGCAGCGTCGACGCTGCCGTCGGCGTCGTCACAAACGGGTTCGAACTCGAGGACGAACACGATCGGGTCGCCGATGAGCTGCCGATCGGGAACCACCTGCCCGTCTACGGGATGACGCTGGTCACCAACCCCGCCTTCGCCGACGAGGAGTCAGCTACCGTGAGCGCCTTCCTCCGGGCGACCGCCCGCGGCTGGGCCGAGGCGACGGCCGATCCGGAGGCTGCGATCGACGCCCTGGTCGCACGGAACGCGACCCTCGAGCGACGACGCCGGATCGAGCGCGAGAAGTTCGAGACGGCCGCCCGGGACCTCCAGTTCAGCAGCCACCTCGAGGACGCCGGCTGGGGGAACCACGACGGGGAACGCTGGCGACGCCTCGCGAGCGCGCTCGCCGAGACCGACCTCCTCGAGGGCGAGATCGATCCCGACGCCGCCTGGACCAACGACTACCTCGATCCGGACGCGCCAGTCGTCCGGGAGTACGCAACGCGGGTGAACACCTGACGATGGACGCCGTCGATCACATCAACGTCGACGTCGACGACCTCGAGACGGCGTACCCGTTCTACCGCGACGTCCTCGAACTATCGGTTCGGCGACCGCCCGAGGAGTTCCACGGCGAGCACGCGATGTTTACGGTCGGCGACACCGTCCTGACCCTCGTCGAGACGGGACGGGCCGACGGCTGGGCGTCCTCGGACCTCGAACACCCGCTGGACAAGGCCCACCTCGCGTTCGAGACCGATCGGGCGAGCTACGAGGAGTACGTCGACGAGCTCGACGGCCAGTTCCCGAACCAGGGGCCCTACGACTGGGACGAGTTCGAGGGGTTTTACTTCCTGGACCCGGACGGAAATCTGCTCGAAGTGATTACCTACGACCCGCCGGACGGCGAACGCGATCGGCCGTTGCTTACCCACGACGATGTCGCTTGAATGCCGGGCGAACGGCCGGAGCACGTGGCTCGTACGTCGACGAGGCGTGTCGGAACGGGGACGACGGGTGTTCGAGGACGGCCTGCACCTTCCGTTCGGAACGAGCGATCGGGGATCCCAAGGTCACGCGGTCTGATAGGGGCCGTATGACCGACGACCGCAGTCGCTGGAACGAGAAGTACGGCGATCCGGAGTTCGAGCTGCCCGAGGACCCGATTCCCGAGCTCGAACACTGGATCGAGACGCTGCCGGACGGCCGCGCGCTCGACGTCGCGACCGGGACCGGTCGCAACGCGCTCTATCTCGCCGAGCGCGGGTACGACGTCGAGGCGGTTGACGTCTCCGACGAAGCTCTCGAGCTGGCACGGGACCGAGCCACGAAGCGGGGCGTCGACGTCGACTGGATCCGCACAGATCTCCAAGAGTTTGAGTGTGAACGCGGTGCCTACGATGTGATCACGGTGAGTTTCTTCGCCGCGCTCGAGCACCTGCCGGAGCTCAAAGAGGCGCTCGCGCCAGGCGGGGTCCTGGTGTACGAACACCACCTGCGTTCGGCCGACGACGTCGAGATCGGACCCTCGAGCGATCGCTACCGGTACCGCTCGAACGACCTCCTCCGGTCGTGTCTCGATCTGACGATCCTGCACTACGAGGAGCGCGTTCGCACCGTCACTGACGGCACCGCAGCGGTCGTGACGATGCTCGCGCGAAACTCGAGCGGCGGAACGCAGTCGTACCCCGATCTCACAGAACGGCGCGACTGACCGTCACGACGAACGGCCCGGCGTTCTCGTCCGATTCGGATGCGGTAGAGAGATGTGCCAGACACACAGCGGAGAGTCTTAGATAAGAACCTTAGATGAGAGTGTTAGATGAGAGTATCAGATAGGTGCCCCAGAGAAATATCTTGGAAAGGAAACATGGATGGTGGCAATGTAAGCTACCAGGGCGCGCTAGCCGAAGACTCACCAGTTCTACCGGGAAACGGTGCAAGCGTCGCCAATAGAGACGGGGAATCAGCGTCGCAACCAAATTCGGGTAAGAGCCTTAGATAAGAGTCTTAGATAAGATCACCACCTGCGTAACGTACCTGTCAATCATAGACTAGTTGTCTGACGTACTTTCATAGCTATGGAGTGTCTCCGAGAGAGTATGCTGTCGTATACGGTTTACTCCGAGGCAGGGGGCGTCGGAAAGTCCTCGCTGGCGGCGAACCTCGCCGTCGCGCACGCTCGAGCCGGACTCGAGGTGCTGGTCGTTCCACTGGACCCCCAGGATGGCGATCTCAGTCGACTGCTCGGAGTCGATGAAGGGCGATCGGATCAAGACGTCGACAACCTCGTTCGTCACCTCGTCGATAGCGGGAAGGGATCGTTCGACGAACTGGTTCGATCCGCCGAGGACGTCGACGTCGTCCCGGAGCACAACATGCTCTCGGATCTCTCGAATCACCTCGCCCGCGAACAGCGGAAAGCCGAGGAGCTCGGCGACGCGTACAACATCTACGCGCAGCTCCAGCGGGTGCTCCGGGAGGGAGACGTTGCCGACGAGTACGACGTCCTGATCTGTGATCCGCCGGCGACCGAGTCCGATCACCTCTACAACGCGATCTACGCGACCCGAAACCTCGTGCTTCCCGTCGAGCCGAGCGCGAAGGGGCGGGCCTCGGTCGACGGCCTCGAAGAACTCGCGAGCAACTTCGCCGACCAGATGGGAATCGAGGTCGGCGTACTGGCAGCCGTGCCCAACGGGTTCAAACGGACGAACGATCAGGCGGAGCTGATCGAGGAGATCGAGTTCCCCACTCCGGAGATCATTCCCGACCGGACCTCGCTGATGGAGGGCTGTTGGAAACAGCAGTGTTCGGCGTTCGAATTCGTCCGCGAGCATCGTGACCGTCGCCGCGAGTACGAACTCGAGACGCTCGCACAGTTCGATCGGCTCGCCCGCTACCTGGAGGTCCAGGCCGGGATCGACGCGCCTAACCCGCCGGAGCCGGGTGCGCTCGAGGAGGTGCCGACGGCATGAGTGGGTTCAAAAGCGGCGCGAGCAGCGACGATCCGTTCGGTACCGAGACGGAACCGGAGGACGGAAAGGAAGCGGACGAATCGACCGACGCCCAAGCCGAGGCCGGACCGTCCTCTGAAGACGACACGAAGCCGTCGACGTCGGACTCGGGGACGGAGTTAGAATCACGATCGACCGCGGACAGCGAGTCGCACACCGACGACGGAGGAGGGGCCGCGCCGGCAAACGGCGGACTGCCCTGGATCTACAGTCGGGACAGCATCTCCGACGACCGCCCGAAGACGGTTCAGCTCCACCTCCAGGAGTCGACCCTCGATCACCAGCGCGAGACCCGCCGGAGTCTCGAGAGCGAACTCGGCGAGTCGGTCAAGAAAGCCGACCTCCGGGAGGCTGCACTCCTCGTGGGTATGACCCGAACCGACGAGGTCGCGGACGTCCTGCGCGAGTGGGGGTACGACTTCGGGTGAGAGCACGATCGTCGGAGGTCCCGATTCCGAAGCGGTCGAACCCCGAGACAGAAAGGATCGAGAAGCGTTCTATCTGATCAGAAGGAGATCGGCCCTCGGAACGATACACCGTATGATGCGATATGGAACCGTCACGAGTTCGACCCACAAACGCTTTGATGGTGAGGTCTGCGACGGTTAGGTAGCGAAGAGTTGGCACAGTCTCCGCGTTTGTATCCGCTTCTCCCCGTGTCTATTCGATCTTTGTCACAGCTATCTTGTTCTCTTCCAGCAATACCAGGACCGGTCGTTTCCGTAAAGGCGTCATCCATCTCGGACACTCCTCCACAGCGTTCAAAAACGCGGTATCATGGCTTCGATAGCTCTTTGATTCTCCGGGTTTAGGTATGAGTCCGATCGTCACCCGCTCTGTGGAGGTCACTCTGAACCGACACCAATTGGGGTCGCCGCATTGAATTGGGATTTATGCGCAATACTTTTATGGTGGCGCCACCAAGTCAGTCTTGTATGTCGACCGAAATACAAAGCCCCGTAGCGTTCGACTACGAATGGGAGTACTCGCCACGAGTAACCACTCTGTTCGGTCTTTTCGCGTTCGTTGCTGTCCTTGGCTGGTTAGTGACAGTCGCCCTCACGGCCATTCATCTGTTCGCGATCCCAGCAATACCACCGGACGCGCCGGTCCAGGGAAGTATCGAGGTAATCACCAGTCCGTGGGCATACGTCCTCGGAATCCCGCTCGCGACCCTCGGTGGATTCTACTACCTGACGACGATCGGGTTCGCACTCTGGTGGTTCGATACCCGACACCCGCTGCTCATCAAAATCCTGACGCCGATTACGGCGAGCGGCGTCGTGTTCTCGGCGTACTTCGTCTACCTGCAGCTGGGCGTCATCGGCGAGATCTGCCCGTTCTGCATGATGTCCGCAGCGGCGACGGTCATCCTGTTCGCTCTCGAGTTGCTGATCCTGCAAAAGAGCACGACGCCGTCGCTGTCGAGCATGGGTAGCGACCTCGGGCGCGTCCTCGGGGGAACGAACTACGCCGTCGTCCTCCTCCCGATCCTCATGGGGCTGGTCACGATCGCGGCCCTGTTCATGGTGCCGTTGCTGCCGCTCCCGGAGGTAGTTCCGTTCGCCTGAATTTCCTTGCTATTCGGGATCGTTGTCTCGTCGAGACGGCGTGTACCGTCGGTAGTGGATTCGAAGTACTGAGAGTGAGTGAGTTTCGAAACGCCGAAAGAGAGGTCCGATCCGCGACGACACCGTTCGTCCTCGTTTCGGTACGAGAGGACTCGGATCGTACGCCGGAATTCTGTCGCAAGCGGACGAGATTCCGACGGTTCGGTCGAACACACCTCGTTTCCGGTGAAATGAAGTCTACCTATTGAGCGCCTGAATCCAATAAAGATTGGTGTCAGATCGAGTTTCACCGGAATTCCGGTGTGTCCGACCGAAGTGTGTCGGACTAAGCGAGACACTGTCTTTCCGGTGGAAATCGGGGCGAGTGGGGAGGAACCAGCAGTAGAACAGCTGTGTTCGTCGATTACGCGAGCAAAGATTCAGAGGAGATCTAACGCCATCCCTGGAACCGTACGGACGGGAGAGATACACCACGTTTCCGGTGAACGACCCACACCACGTTTCCGGTGAATCAGGCGCCTTTCGTCGCAGAAACGGCCGGACCACTTACTTCCGAACGGAACGGCAGTTCGAGAACTACTCAACCGTGTCCTCGAGGACGTTTTTGACCACTTCGGGGTCCTCGAGGAGGGTGTGTTCGGTGTAGCTTCCTTCGGCGCTCCCACCGCTGTGGCGCGTCTGTTCGAGAATATCGAGAAACGCGTGCTCTTTGAGCAGATCGCGAACGCGACGAAGCGAGAGGGCGTCGGTTCCCTCCTGACGACAGATCTGTTCGTAGACGTCGTAGATGCGCGTCGTTCTGAACCCGCTGTTCTCGACGCCGCCGTCCTCGCGTTGCTGGTCGAGCGAGAGCACTGTCAGCGCCTGGAGGACGTACCGCGAATGGGGCGTCGAACCTCGGATGAGTTCGCGGAACCGATCGATCTCAGCGCGCTCGCGCGCCTGGACGACGAACTCCTCGCGAACCGTTTCCGTCCCTCGCGTCTGTGCGATCTCGCCGGCGTATCGAAGGATGTCGATCGCCTTGCGTGCGTCGCCGTGTTCGCGGGCCGCCAGCGCTGCGGCCCGCGGGATCACCGCGTCCTGGAGGACGCCCTTGCGGAACGCGTCGCTGCGTGCGGTCATGATCTTGTTGAGCTGACTCGCGTTGTACGGCGGGAAGACGAACTCACGCTCACAGAGGCTCGATTTGACCCGTTCGTCCATCCGATCCTTGTATTTGATCTTGTTACTGATCCCCATGACGCCGATCTTGCAATCGGTTACCTTTCCCGCCTCGCCGGCCCGGGAGAGTTGCATCAGGATTGCGTCGTCCTCGAGTTTGTCGATCTCGTCGAGGATAATGAGCGCGACGTCGTACTCCTCGTTGAGCAGACGCCAGAGTCGCTTGTAGTAGGTCGCGGTGCTGATTCCCTTGTCTGGAATGTAGATATCGGTCTCCTCAGTGTTGACCGAGCTTGCGATCGTCTGGACGGCTTGGGTCTCGGTAGTGTCCTGTGCGCAGTCGACGTACGCGAAGACCGCGTTGATGTCCTCTTCCTCCGCGGTTTCGACGAGCCGTCTGGAGATATACTTCGCACAGAGGGACTTTCCGGTACCGGTCTTTCCATAGATCAACACGTTGCTCGGGCTCTGGCCGAAGATTGCAGGATTGACGGCGTTGGCGAGGTGACTGATCTCCTCGTCCCGCCCGACGATCCGGCCCTCGTCCGGAAGGTGGCTGATTTCGAGGAGTTCCTTGTTCGTGAAGATCGGATCCTCCCGGACGAACAGATCATCGGACTCCGGCATTGATTCAGACACCGTGTTTCCGGTGAATCGACTTGAGGGTTTCGGCGTACGGAGTCTTCCGGCCGCACACACACACCACGTTTCCGGTGAAATCGGCTCCGAAGGTGGGTGGGGTGGAGAAGAAACGGGGGTTGTCACGAGCACCGATCCAGATATACGAGGAAAGAACCTGAGGCGCAGGTGAATTCGAGGAGATGATCTAAACGTGAGAGACGGTGAATTCGGCTCGAAGCGACGGCTCTTCCAGTGACCAAGGTCACTCCTTTTAGAACGTGATCTAAGCAATGGACTTTATGCACTACTACCTAATAAAACCACTAGAAGTACGGATAGAGATGTCTATAATATACAACAGAAATCTCCTGGTAATCGTCGCCAAATACGTCCTCGACCCCCTCCTTCTCAACCCGTTTCACCGGAAACGCGGTGTGTGTGTGCGAACCCGATCTCCCTTCTTTCGGGTCCTCTCTTTGACCCGACTTTCATGCTACTGACTGTACTGACTGCAACGTGTTACTGACGGCAACGTCTCTCAAACGCAGAGGTCTCTTGAGCACGCAGTACAGAATCAAATTGAACTGTCGTGATATTTGCAACTTTTGACCACTCGCGAGAAGTCGTTGATCTTTGACCGCTCACGAGAAGCCGTACTATTCGTCGTGAGTTTCCCTGCCCCGACTCATTCAGTCGCGAACTCAATTTTCAGTCACGGGTTCGCTTCGACGAGCTCCGCCTCGCCGTAGGTCTCGTCAACGGTCGTGACGCGGACCGTCGCCTCGATCGCCGCGATATCAGCCTCGAGAAAGAGTACGAATCCGTCCTCGGTCTTACAGACGAGCGTCCCGTCGGCCTTCTCGTCGACGATATCGACGGTCACCTCGTCGCCAGGTTCGGGTTTTCCGCCGAGGGGTTCTCCGCATCGCCAACACTCGGCGTCGTACTCCGCGGACCCTTCGGGCGCGTTACTCGCCCCGCATCGGGGTGCGTCGCACTTGATGAACGAATCGTGTTGTCCCGGTTGATATCGTCCCACACCGCCATCGTCGCTACCGTCTCTCAAAAGCGTGCCGCTCGCTTGCTCCACTGGAATCGCACGGCACCGACGCAATTCGGCTGCGTTCCGTTCGTTCGCCTTCGTTCGGAGCGTCCATTGGATCGCTACCGTGTCGCCACTGAATCGCTATCGTGCCCGAGGACTCGCCCCAACGCAGCCCGTCGTTCCCAGATCGGCTGCATATCGCGACGCGTTCGGCGGTAGTGGTCGTACAGCTCGTCGTACGTTGCTGCGACGTCTCCATCGGGTCTATAACGCTGCGCTATTTCCCCGAGTCGAGAGTCGGCTTGCTCGAGGGAGGGTTCGATTTCGAGCCCAACCGCGAGCAGCGTCGCTGCACCCTTCGCTGCGGGATACTCCGCTTCGGGGACGAGTAACTCGACCCCAAGGCAGTCCGTGAGCAGATCACACCAGAACGACGAACGGCTTCCGCCGCCGGTGAGAAACACCCGGTTCGGCGCTTCAGGGAGGTGTTCGAGACAGTCTCGAACCGCGAGACTGAGCCCCTCGTAGACGCTGCGGACGACGTGGGAACGATCGTGTCCCGGCTCCAGTCCGACGAATCCGGCGCGAGCGGTCGGATCGGTAAACGGTCCTCGCTCCCCGGTCGAACTGAGATAGGGGAGAAAGAGCACCCCTTCCGAACCCGCGGGTGCCGACGCGGCGATCGGTTCGAGGACCTCGATCTCGTCGTCTTCGAGGATCTCCTCGCACACCCACTCGAGGCTCGGTGTCCCCGCATTCGAGCCGATCGCGGTCGTCCACCGGTCCCCGATTCCGAACGCCATCCCGATCCCGCGGTCACCAACCCCGGGAGACTCAGTGATCGTCTGGGTGAACAGCGACGTGCCAAGCGAGACCACTCCGTCGCCCGGTTCGACCGCACCGGCACCGACTGCCGAAGCGGCGACGTCGATAGCTCCAGCCACTACGGGCGTCCCTTCGGGAAGTCCCGTCCTTGAGGCGGCGTCGCCCGCTACCGTACCAACGACGTCTGTTCCCGACCGGATCTCGGGAACGAGGACGCGGTGCTCCGAAATACTCGCACTCTCGAACACCGTCGGGTTGAACTGTCGGGTCTCGCGATCGAGAAACGGCACCGTGGCTTCGGTGTAGTCGGTCCCCTGGACACCGGTTAGCTCGGCGACCAGCCAGTCCTTACACGAGAACGCGGTCGTCGCCCGTTCGAGCGCCTCCGGTTCGTGCTCGTCGAGCCACGCGAGGACGGGAAGTGTCATCCCAGGGTAGACGGGAGATCCGCACGCGCTGACCAGCGCGTCCATCGTGCCGTCGTTTTGCCACGCCTCGATAATGGGGGCAGCTCGACTGTCCGACCACAGCACGGCGTTTCGTACCGGCTCCCCGTCGCCGTCGATCAGCCAGCAGCCGTCGCCCTGTCCCGTGACGCCAATTCCAGCGATCTCGACGTCCTCGTCGAGCGCCGCAACCACCCGCTCGATCGTGTCGGCGACACGGTTCCATACTCCTCTCATCTCTTGTTCCGCCCATCCGGGTTCAGGATGGGTAACCGATTGCGTCTCCGTCGCAGCCGCGAGGACGTCACCGTCGGTGTCGTATGCGACGGTCGTGACGGCGGACGTCCCGGCGTCGATTCCCAACAGCGCTCTCATGGATTCGTCGACGGCCGGGCGACTATTGAATTCCTCCGGTTGATCGGAGCGCTCAACTACATAACCGTGCTATCGAGTGTTTTCCGTCCGGTTTGTGGCCGTTTCGGCGCTGATAGATAGCTCACCGTTCGGCTCTGTCTCGGATGCGGACCACTCCCAGCGCTTAACCTTCTCGGGCGACTCTCTCTACTCGACCGATGAAACGTCCGACCCGCCAGAAACAACGCGACGAGCAAACGAAGAACAACGAGACTGAGCAGGAGGGCGTTCGGGCGTGTCCCGAGTGCGAGTCGACGGCGCTCGTTCGAAGCTCGGACGGCAGCGAAGTGAGCTGCGAGGACTGCGGCCTCATCCTCGAGGAGGAGGGAATCGATCACGGTCCGGAATGGCGCGCGTTCAACCAGTCGGAACGGGACAGCAAATCCCGCGTCGGGGCGCCGACGACCCAGACGATGCACGACAAGGGATTGACGACGACGATCGACTGGAAGAACAAAGACGCGTACGGACGTTCGCTGTCCTCGGAGAAGCGCAGCCAGATGAGCCGGCTCCGAAAGTGGCAGGAACGAATCCGAACGAAAGACGCCGGCGAACGCAATCTCCAGTTCGCGCTCTCCGAGACCGATCGGATGGCCTCGGCACTGGGTGTCCCGCGTTCGGTGCGGGAGGTGGCAAGCGTCCTCTATCGCCGCGCGCTCGACGAGGACCTCATCCGGGGTCGATCGATCGAGGGCGTCGCCACGAGCACGCTGTACGCGGCCTGTCGTATGGAAGGAATCCCGCGATCGCTCGACGAGGTTGCGGCGGTCTCGCGGGTCGATCGGATGGAGATCGGACGGACGTACCGCTACATCTCCCAGGAGCTCGGTCTCGAGATGGAGCCGGTCGATCCAAAGAAGTACGTTCCGCGGTTCTGTTCCGAACTCGACCTTCCGGAGGAGGTCCAGCTCAAAGCGAACGAGATCATTACCACGACTGCCGAGCAGGGGATGCTCTCGGGGAAATCGCCGACCGGATACGCCGCGGCCGCGATCTACGCGAGCGCGTTGCTGTGTAACGAGAAGAAGACCCAGCGGGAGGTCGCCGACGTCGCGCAGGTGACCGAAGTCACGATCCGCAACCGTTACCAGGAACAGATTAGCGCGATGGGGATCCACGACTAGCGGCTCGGCCGACTTTACCTCATCTAAACCGGGCCCCACCACGGATGTACGCGAATCGGTAGCCCTGTCCGTCAGAGCACGAGGAGCGTCACACCGAGGACCGCCAGTACGGCAGCGACGAGTCGGATACGGAAGTAGCGCTCGCCGAGCAATACGCCGCCGAGGACGACGGCGACGACCAGTTTCGGGACGTCTGCCCTGATCCGGTCGGCGGGTTCCGAACCGCGCTCGGGAGCAGTACGATCGCAACTCCGGACAGAAGCATCGGTACCCAGAGCGTTTCCGGGATCGCGAACTCCTGTAAGGAAACGCGTTTCCCGAGGTCGCTAACTGTTTGACATCCTCCTCCGCGTTCACGCGGAGGAATCCTGAGCGCTGGAGATTTCAGGTTTGCAGTCTCACCGAACCCCAGTACGGTGAGAATCCGTGTGGGGTTCACGGACTGTGGCGGGTGGGACTGCTGGGAGTGCCAGGCCCCCGATACTCCTACCCTCCGTCGTGTTCAGACTCCCGGAGTTGTTTTCGCCTCGCGGGAGTCCGGCAGACTTCAACGGACTCAGAGTTACTTTCGTCGGGCGTACACCAGCCAACTCCGCGACCGATTCTGTGAGAATCGGGTGGTCATCGACTAGTTCCAATTACTGTCTGATTGCTTGGGACGGACAGGCCGCCATTGTAGGACTGGAGGGAATCGGTCCATTCCCAGCTGATTCCTACCCATACGTAGGATTGATTCCCAGTTGTCGGATTCGTCTCCTTGTATCTCTGATAACGCTCTCAGACGAACGCTGCGATGATCGCAAACCCCAGACCGGATCTATCGCTTGAGCAGAGGACTCCCCGGATTAGTAACCACTCGATAGCCAGCAATATTGAAACATCTATACGTAAACATGTATGATAAGGTATGAGAAAATTCGAGTCATATTTCGGCTACCAGACCTTTAGCTCCGGATCAACTCAGAAAGATAGTATTTTATGACTGTATTAGTATTGTTACTATGCTCAATCTAGATCAACGATGACAGAGAAACCAAACACGCGACGACGCTTTCTTGCACTGTCAGGATCGGCAACGCTTGCAGGACTTGCCGGCTGCACCGACCGACTCGACTTGGACGCGTCCGAGGACGACGAGACCGGATCGTCGAACGAACCGCGCTCCGAAAACGACGAACAGGGCGAGACCAACAGCTACGAGCCGCCGACGCTGACAGTCGAAACTGAGTACGACAGCCGCGAGGAGTTCCGCCAGCCCGGGGAGTCGTTCGACGACTTCGAGGACCTCGACGTCTGGGAGACGATCGAGGGAACTGCGGAGCCCGACGAGGACACGGTCTTCGACGGCAGCCAGAGTCTCAAACTCACTGCCGAGGACGGGGAGAACGTCATCGTCGAGCGGTCGATCGAGACGGCGGACCTGACTGACTACGAGCTTTCCCTCGCTGTTCGCACCTCGACCCCGTCGAACGTGGCGATCGATATCCGTCTCGTCGACATCTACGGCGGGTACGCCCACCACCAGCTCCGGAGCGTCACCTACCGCACGCCGGATATCGGTTGGTTCCGGACGAACCCGGGCGTCTTCGAGGAGAGCACGACGCCGCTCGAGCGGGACGTCGTCGACGAGATCCAGCTCATCGTCTACAACACCGGTGACGCGGAGGTGTGGGTCGACGATCTCCGTCTTCACGAAAAACCCGAGAAGGGGTACGTGGTGCTTTGCTGGGACGACGGCTTCGCGGATTTCTACGACACCGCGAGCCCGCTGCACGACGCGTACGGCGTCAACGCGGTTCAGGCTGCCGTCAGACAGTGGACGCGCGGGCAACGCGACGGGGTTATGACTACTCAGCAGCTCCTGGAACGCCAGGAGGCTGGCGACCAGATCGTCGCACACGGCACCCATACCCACCTCGCGGAGATGGATCCGGAGTCACTCGAGGATAGCCTCCGACGGGACAAAAACTGGGCCGTCCAGAACGAGTTCGAGGGCGGTCACTACATCGTCTACCCGCACAACAGCTTCGACCAAACTGTACTGGACGTCGTCTCCGACTACTACTACGCGGGCGGATTCAACCAGTCGGGCGACGTCAACCTCACCGGCGTCCACGGGTTCGATCCACTCGTTCTGCCACGCACGATCGGCCACGACCTCGATATCTCGATGCGGTGTGTCGACCTCGCCGCCCGACACCGTCAGTGTTCGATCCTGAACTTCCATGCCTTCGATCTGGACAATACCCTCGACGAGAACGAGTACGAACGACTGCTCGAGCACATCGAGAGCAAGGGTGACGATCTCGAGGTGATCGACTTCGACGACCTCTGGACGATGCGACGAAACGGTCACTAATCGGGGACAATCCGGATCGCTCTCACTAGTGGCACGGTTTAACAACCCACGAAACGTACTACCGGTCGGCATGAGTCCCGACCAAACCCCCCCGTCGGCCGAAAACGAACTCAGAAACAAGGAAGAAACCGAGATCCCGATTGGCGAACCCCCCGAGCCCGACCGGCGCGGTCACAACATGTGGCGCTGTGGCGAGTGCGGGGAGATGGGCCGGTTTAGCGAGACTCTTCCCGACGAGTGTCCCGCCTGCGAGAGTCCGAAGGAGGAACTGTTCTACTGGGAAGAGGATTAATCGCCCTCCCCGTTCGATCCGTCGCGTCCGCTCGAGGAACTCGGTCCGACTCTCGATGCATCCGCGATGGTCGTTCCGGTCGGTGCCGTCCGACCGCAGACGTCATTCGGTACGGAACCGGATCGAAATCCCGTCAGGGCCTTCGACCTCGAATCCTTTCTCCTTCGTTTCGACCGCGATTCCCCGCTCTCCGAGTCCTCGTCGAGCTGTCTCGAGTGCCGTTTCGTCGGGGAGGACGAACTCGAACCACGCTACTCCCCGACCCTCGGCCGGTCGCGATCGTCCGTTCCAGACGTTGACGCCGAGATGGTGGTGGTAGTCACCCGCGGCGAGAAACAACGCTTCCGGGACCGCCGTCTGGACGACCAGTCCGAGTGTGTCAACGTAGAACCTGCGGGCCGTCTCGAGGTTGGTCGTCTCGAGGTGAACGTGACCGACGACCGTTCCGGCGGGGACGCTCGCGGCACCGTCCGATCGCGCTTCGATTGCCCCGAGATCGAGAGGTCCCGTTCCGATCCGTACCGTCCCGTCGTTTCGTCGGGGCCACTCAGCTCGCGGTCGATCGGTGTAGATCTCGACGCCGTTGTCCTCCGGATCGGTCAGGTACAGGGCCTCGCTCACGTGGTGGTCCGAGGCTCCATCCAGTTGCCACCGATCGCGAACCCGCTCGAGCGCTGCACCCAGCGCGGTCCGTGAAGGAACTTTGAACGCATTGTGGAACAGTCCGGCGCAGTTCCGTCCTCGCGGCGCCGCGTCCTCGTCCGAAACGAGGACGAGTAGCGTGGTTTCGCCGTCGCCGAGCTCGGTCGTCGTCTCGTCGCGAGTCAGAACCTCGAGACCGACGACGTCCCGGTAGAACTCGGTCGTGTCGTCGAGGTCGGCCACGACCAGTGCGGTGCGGCCGATCCGTGCGGTGTCGGGTAGGGTGGGTTGAGTCGCCATGTGGTTGATAGTAGCTAGTTGTTAGGTGCTATGTACCTTGGCTGATCGGCACATAATGACGGAGTTGAGCAAAGAGCATTCTCTCGACGTCGGTGTTACTTTCGGCCTCGATAACCGTCGAACGACGCTACGGCCGTCGAGAACTCCCTATCGCGAGTTTTCGGATGACGGACGTAGGCGTGGGCTCGATGGACACTAATACGAGCGGTGGTCTCGTTGGTTCGAACCGTTCTACACAGCAGTATGCGTAGCTTTGTACTGCTTTCGGCGGCCCAGAGTCGTCACTTCTAGGATAGCTCCGTACTGATAAAATCTCGATCCTATATTTTGAATGATATGATGGTGCGGGATTCTGTGTTCTCGTAACGAATCGGAGCTCCTGGTCGTGGAGTACAGCTTTAAAACATTGAAAGAGATTCCGCTCCCGGCTCGAATGAGGCTCGAACTGGAGGAAATCGATGGTTTCTGGTTCAGGAGGTGACTCCTGGTAGCGCCGATATACGAGTCTGATCACTGTTTCATCGACTGCGACGTGATGGCTGCTGTCCGTTCGTCAGCCGTCGGTCGGTTTTCTGTACTACTATGACCAGCGTACCTGTCTTACATCTAAATAATATGACATGTAGAAATGAGAGATTTAGACGGTGCTGGATACTCATGTCGGCCTTTATAACTATATGTATTATTTACAAAGTCTATTCGATTTAGTCCCACACTATTTACTTCTTTTTCGGTAGCGCTACCTGACAGAGTCACTGTTTTCCCGAAACTTCGCTGCTAATCGGCGTTTCGATCGTGAGTTGGTGTTCGTGAACCGGTTCTTTCCGGGAGAGCGGGGAACGTATATCGAGAGCAGGGACTCGTTCGGTGAAACACCACTATCCGATCGCTGGTGATATTCTATATCGCTTTATTTGATTCATGATGATTCCACATGCCCATTCGCTCTATATTGTGTATTTTGGTTGTCG